>OIFJ01000017.1_pt1 | contig 224301 bp, 209 predicted proteins | sample 1582011 | NCBI WGS metagenome assembly OIFJ01 (sample SAMN07501050, study PRJEB24779) | human gut metagenome | isolation source: stool | host: human infant | place: USA: Pittsburgh, PA
CAGTCGAAAAGGAAATCCTTATGATAATGCTGTTATGGAATCTTTCTATAGAACAATAAAAAGAGAGCTTATTCAGGATGCAAAATACGAAAGCCCTGAACAAGCTCAAAAAGATATCTTTAAATATATTGAAATGTATTATAACACAAAGCGAATTCATTCTGCTCTTGGGTATATTTCACCTGCACAATTTGAAGAATTAAATTCATAAAATCAACTTAACTTTGTGTCTACTTTTTATTGACAACTCCACCCATAAGTTAGATTTTTAAGTCTAACTTATGGGGGTCAGTTCAAAGAGACTGCCTCTTTTTAGGAATTAAAGTTTACCTCCAAATAAAAATGTATTATAGTTAAGTTATACAAATACATAAGATTAAGAAAGGATCAGACAAATGATCAATAGGAAATGGATGAAGATAGCAGGAGGTATTGCTCTAACTTTAACTTTATCTCTTCAGGCTAGTAATTATATTATTCTAGATGACAGCCTAGTTTTCCCGTTTGAAAGAAAAGATGGATTTTTTGTAAGTCCCGTACAATGTAAGACAGAACTTCTAGCACCTTTTGATGAATTAAGGGGAAGTTATAGACATGAGGGGATTGATTTAGAAGTTGAATTTGGTACACCACTTTATGCAATTGAAGATGGTAAGATTATTAAAGCAGCACCGGATTCAAAGGGACTAGATGCAGGTGGTGGACATATGGTTTTTATTGATCATGGCAATGGGGTTCAATCACGTTATATGCATTTAAGTGCCTATGCAGTACGTACAGGGGATGAGGTTAAAGCAGGTGATGTTATAGGTTTTTCAGGAGATAGTGGTGATGCCACAAAAGCCTTATTACATTATGAACTAAGAGTAGATGATGTACCTGTCGACCCAACGTTTATACTGGAAAGTAACGATATGTTTGGTATGGAAGAAATACCTTTTCTAGTTCCCCAAACTTGATGATAAAAGAATAGGAACAATGAACGGATTCAGTTCATTAGCCGTAATAGGCATTCCTGGAATAATGTCATTACAACAGCCTTCTACACAAAAAGAAGGCGTTTTTAATTGCTTTAATTGTTCTATAAGAGGTATAAAACAATTATTACAGTCATCCCAGTAATTAATAAAACGTGGTGCATTTGCGGGGGATGAGGCTGTAAGAAGTCCCATATAAGTTGTGGCAGCAAGGAGGCTGGTTGCACTATTACAAGAGGTAAAGTAAGTATTAAAGTTGAAGATAGGCAAATACAGAGTTGCTGTATAACGTGCAAGAGCAGTTGTAATGGTTTCAAGCAGCCTTACTACTTCTTCATCACGTGTTCTAAAATTTTCTTGGTTAATATCAATGGTTATGCAGGTTTCAGTATGGGTCGTCCCTTTGCTATTGGTGCATTGGTTGGTTTGTGTATCAGAACAGTTATCATTACATGTTTCACTACGTGAATTATTACAGGACTCATTGTTACTTTTAGTGAAGTTAGCTGAATCTGAAGGTTTAAAAAAAGTAGAGAAAGAATCCGTAGTATTTTGGGATACAGTTGTAGAGCAGGAGTTGCTGTTAGACTTAGTTAGTGTATGAGTATCAAGGCAAGTATGGTTGCAATTAGTAGTATGTGTGCAGTTATTATGTTTATGATGCTGTATATTATGGTTAATATCAGTAAAAGGAAAGAGGTCGGTATGGAGGCCTAGTAAAGTTATTTGTTCTTGTCTATAACATTCAAGTGTTATAGGATTTGCTATGAGAATAAGCGTATAAGAAGCTCCCTTCATAGACTGTATAAAAGCGGATAAAAGGGGCGCACTGCAAGTAATAGCATCAGGTAAGCTAGGTGTAAATGTGGCAGAAGAAACAGAACAAAGAGTAGAAGGATCTATAAAATCAGTGTATTCTATATATTCATATTGAAGTGCGGGGTCCAATTTCATTAATCCCGCTATAATAAGGTCTAGAGCAATACAAGGATTATGAAGTGATCTAAGACCAATATAGGGCGTAATAGTAGTAGGTGAAACATCCAGTATATAATAAAGAGTTGTTTGCAATCTATGTACAGCACTTAAAGTATAGGCAAAGCTTGAAAGATCTGAAGAAGAACAGGTAAAACTTGTAATTTCAATAAGTTTAAAACATTCTGGGGCTAGTTTATCATTTGAAGATAATGAAGAACAGTTTGAAAGCCTATTTAAATGAGGCTTAAAAAGCAGTTGATTGGCTGTGCACAGCGCTTGCTGGAGATTAGAGCAGTCTATAGGAGTCATATCATAACTGTGCTCCTTTCCATAATACTATCATTATTAATCTATGCGAAAGTATAAAGGTTTATTTTAAAATGATAAAAATGACAGGGAAAAGGCTAACACATAGTGAAGAATTTATGTGTTAGCCTTTTGGGGGGTAATGCTAATATTTGAGTTTTTGGGGCAAAACTCGTTTTAATAGTAATGTTGCAAATGATAGTGGAAATTGTTTTATTAGTGTTAACTATCTGACATGAATAAGTATATCGACTTTTTATGCCAAAGTCAATTAAAAATAGACAAATGTTACTTGGTATGTTAACAAAAGTAAGTTAACTAATAGAGTAAATAAACATTATACACAAAAAATAAACTATAAAATAATTAGAAATATCTAAATTGACAATGTATACGATATATTATTTTAAAAATAATATATATTTTAATAAAAAGTATTATAATATAAATATAAATTTTGTTTTTTAAAATTCTAGGGGTATCTTGAAAGGAGTGTTTGTATGGGAGTAGCAACAACTATAGCTTGTTTGCCATATGGTGAAGAGGGCGAGGATAGGCGTTCAAGTAGGAATTTTGGAGTCAATCAATTACCTAATGAAGGACATCTTAAATGGCGTGTTATTTCCAAAATGGGGGATACAGATATTTGTTTTGATGTTAAGCAGAAAGGACCTAATAATACAAATATCACTAGATATGAAGGCATAAAGGATGGCGTGATTACAGAGTATGAAGCGCTTAGAAATCTGTATATAGCCAATCCAAGAAATGCTACAGGACATTTCATGGTACGCGTTGAATCTTGTGAATAAAATGAACTAAGTAAGAAGAGATACAAAACGTTTCTGCTAAGAACATAGGATGCAGAAACGTTTTTTTGCGTAAATAGACAAGAAATGTTGAAAAAAATGACAATATGTAGTAATATGAAGAATACCTATAAAAGGTAGAAGTATTACAATATCCTATTCCTTATAAGTGTGTCATTCATGAATTTGACACAAGTTTAAATAAGAAAGTGAGAATTAGAATGAAAAAAAGATTATTTCTAGTAGGTTCTCCACCTGCAAGTGGCAAAACTTATGTATCAAAAAAATTAGCATCAAAATTAAATAATCCAGTGTATCTTGATAAAGATACAATTATCCCACTCTCTAAAGCAGCTTATTTAGCAGCAAACGAGCCATACAATAGGGATTCAGAATTCTTTAATACATATTTAAGAGATCCAGAGTACATTGCTATTCTTGACGTAGCTTTCGAAGCATTAGAATTCAATGATAATGTTATTGTTAATGCACCATTTACAAAAGAATTCAACAATCAAGAATATATTGCAGGACTTAGAGCAAAACTTGCTGACATGGATACAGAGCTTGTTATGGTTTGGGTATACTGTGATCTTGAAACAATTCATGCACGTATGATTGAAAGAGCATCTGATAGAGATACTTGGAAACTTGAAAACTGGGATGAATATGTAAAAACAAAAGATAATAGCAAACCAACAAACAAAGATGTTGTTGTAATTGATAATAAAGATGAAGAAAGTGTTGAAAGACAACTTCAAGAAGCGTTCTTTTAATTAAAAGAAGAGAGAAGGGGTGATGACAAAGAGGCCACGCGTGGAATCTTAAGCATCACCTTTATTTTTTGCTAAAAAATAGAAAGTATACACATTAGGATACCTATAAAGGTAGCGAGCGTATAAATGACACGTTTTTCATCCTTTAAGTATGAAGGATAAATAAGGGGAGTACCACAATAAATACAAAAGTGTGCTTCAGGAATAATGGAATTTTCACAGTAGCTACAATGAAGTCTGGAAAAATGATTTTTAATAAAAACTAAGCCTATAATCATATAGGCAGAGAGCATAAAGAAAGAAACTAAGGTGCCAAGTATATAGAACCTAGGATTAGAATAACCTAAACAAAAATTCATGAAACCATGAAAAAGAGAAGAAAAAAATACACCTTGTAAAAAGGTAAATTTCTTTTTTGAGACCTCTTCTAGATAACACATATAAAAAAAAGCAAAAATAATAGAGTAAAAAATATGACATGGGGCAGAGATAAAACTGCGCATAAAGGCAAGTTGAAGATCCATATCATAGACAAGCATATAGAGACTATTTTCAAGTGCTGCAAAAGTGCAGGCAGATAGGATAAAGTAAAACATTAAGTCTTCAACGCGTTTTAATTTGGTAAGTTTATATGTACAGATATAAATAACAATAAATTTAGCAAGTTCTTCAATAAGACCTACTGTGAAGATATTTTCTACTAGGACATAAAGGTGTGTACCAGGTGTAAAGAAAAAGTTTAAAGGGCTTTCTAAGAAGAGGCTTATAAAAGCAGCACCTACTGTTGTAAAAAGCTCCAATATAATAATACCTACGGCAATTTTGTTAAAGGAAATCTTATATTTTTTATTCGTAAAAAGTAGACAAGTTATGATAAAAGTAGAACTTAATGCAATAATAAGACTCATACAAACACCTCCCCCCTAATTAATCATATCCGTCTTGGCTTGTACGTATTACAAACTTCTATAATGGAGGAAAATTAAAACAAATTGTAAAAAAAGGTAGTTACTGGATTATAAAATGTGTATAATAAAATAAGTTAACTTACAAGGAGGGACATCATGCAACTTATAGGTATAGTGATTGTTATTGTTGGCTTTATATTAAAGTTTGATACTATTGCAGTTGTACTAACAGCAGGGCTTGCTACAGGGCTTGCAGCAGGCATGGGTATAGCGGAGATATTAGGCACAATAGGCGATACGTTCATTAAACAAAGACATATGGCATTATTCTTATTGATCTTGCCAATTATTGGGCTATCAGAAAGATATGGGCTTAAACAACGTGCTATTGAACTGATTAAAAATATAAAAAACCTTTCTACAGGAAAAGTGTTATCTTTATACTTACTTATTCGTGAAGTTGCGATTGCTTTGGGCTTAAGATTAGGTGGACAAACAGAGTTTGTTAGACCACTTATTGAACCTATGGCTAATGGAGCAGCTGTAAGTGAATATGGTGAATTAGATGAAAAGGTAGAAGAGAAAATTAAAGCAGCTTCAGCAGCGGCTGATAACTATGGGAATTTCTTTGCGCAGAATATTTTCATGGCTAACTCTGGGGTACTCCTTATAGCAGGTACACTTGAAGAGTTAGGATATCAAGTAGATACACTTCAAATTGTACAGATTGCCATTCCAGTAGCGATTATTGCACTTGTACTTGGTGTAATCCAAAATCTACATTTAGACAGAACGATTAGAAAAACAATGGCAAAAAAGAGAGGTGACAAATAATGGGTGACTTCTTATTAGAACTTTTTTATATATTAGTAGGACTTTTAATGTATATGGTAGGTTTCTTTGTATTTAGAGATACTACGCATAAAACACGCTTTGGTACAACAGCATTTTGGGTTATTCTAGGGAGCATATTTGTATTCGGAAGCTACCTTCCAGGAACTGTTGTTGGGGTTATGTTGCTCGTAATTGGTGTACTCACTGCAACGAAACAAGTTAATACAGGTAAAGTAGATATGCCAGAGCATAATTTTACAGTAGAGCAGGCTAAGAAACTAGGGAATAAAATTTTCCTACCATCTTTAGCTATTGCACTTATCGTTGTATGTGTAGCTAAGTTTACAAGCTTTAGCGGTGTAGTAGCAATTGGTATTGCAGCTTGTGTTACTTTAGTCTTTACACTTATGCTGACAAAAGCACCTATAAGTATGGTAGCCAAAGATGGTAACCGTATGCTTCAAGCTATTGGGGCTATGAGTATATTACCACAGCTTCTCGCTTCGTTAGGTACCCTCTTTACAGCAGCTGGTGTAGGTGATGTCATTTCCAAAGGTATTGCAGTTGTTATTCCAGAAGGGAACATTTTCCTTGGTGTTGTAGCATACTGCGTAGGTATGGCAGCGTTTACTATGATTATGGGAAATGCTTTTGCAGCTTTCTCTGTTATTACAGTAGGAATTGGTGTACCGTTTGTATTTGCGCAAGGTGGGAATGTGCTTATTGCATCTACGCTTGCTTTAACAGCGGGTTACTGTGGTACACTCCTTACACCAATGGCAGCTAACTTTAACGTACTTCCAGTTGTACTCTTACAGACAAAGGATAAGAATGCAGTGATTAAGCATCAAGCATTTGTTGCTATTCCTTTACTCATCATCCATATATTACTGATGTATTTCTGGGCCTTTTAAATTTATAATATAAGGAGGAACGACATGAAAATACTTGTTACAGGATTTGATCCATTTGGCGGAGAGCCAATTAATCCAGCATTAGAAGCAGTTAAAAAGTTAAATAAAAAGATTGGAAATGCTGAAGTTATTACTTTAGAAATTCCAACTGTATTTAATAAAAGTTTAGAAAAGATAGAAGAAGCTATTAAAGAGCATAATCCAGATGTAGTGGTATCTATTGGACAAGCAGGAGGAAGATTTGGCATTACACCTGAACGTGTAGCGATTAACATTGATGATGCACGTATTCAGGATAATGAAGGCAATCAGCCTGTAGATACAAGTGTGTTTGCAGATGGAGAAAATGCTTACTTTACTAACTTACCCGTGAAAGCAATGGTCGCTGAAATGGTGAAAGCAGGTCTTCCAGCATCTCTTTCCAATACAGCAGGAACCTTTGTGTGTAACCATGTTATGTATGGTGTACTCTATATGATTAATAAGAAATATCCTCATATGCGTGGTGGATTTATTCATGTGCCATATATTACACAGCAAGTAGCCACTAAAGCTAATACACCTTCTATGTCAATCGAAGATATTACAAGAGGCTTAGAAATCTGTATTAAGGTAATCAGCGAAACCAAGGATGATATTAAAGTAGCAGCAGGTACAATCTGTTAATTATTTTTACTAAAGAAAAGAGGTCATTGCAGTAGGCAATAACCTCTTTTTATATTCAAAAATGATGACAGTTAAGGAAGTGACAATATGGAAAAAGTGTTTGTATATGGCTCGCTAAGGACTGATTTTTGGAATTATGATAAGGTACTTAAAAATAGAGTAAGACAAGTTGAAAAAGGGCAGATTAAAGGGGATTTATATCATTTGCCAGCAGGCTATCCAGCTGTTATCCTTGGGGAAGGGACTGTGTATGGTGAAGTGATAACGTTAAGTCAGGATAAAATCCTAAAAAGCCTTGATCTATTAGAAGGCTATATGGGAGAAGGAGAAGAGAATCTTTATGTACGTGTTAAGCAGAAGGTGCATCTAGAAGATGGTAGCCAGCAGATGTGCTGGGTTTATATTTATGTAGATGAAAAGGTAGCTAAAAAAGAAGGAAAGTATATTCCGCATGGAGATTGGAAAGAATTCAAAAATAATAAGAAGTAATAAGCTTATGGCAATATAATAGGAGTAGGAGATAGATGTAGGAGGTGTAGTATGAACAGTGAAGAGAACATCTTTTACTTACACAAAATGGGTTTAACAGTAGAGCAGATTGCTCGACTTATTGGTGAATCAGAAGAAATGGTAAAAGCGACTTTATTTTGGCCAGATCAGCCATAATGAAGCAATGAAGGCGTTAGAGGGATATTCTTTCAAGGTAGAATATCCCTCTAACTTTTTTGTGTAGTATACTAAACATGAAATAAGTTAAACTAGCTAAAAAAGGAGGTTATAAGATGAGTGCTATTAAAAAAGCCATTTTTGCAGGAGGATGTTTCTGGTGCATGGTGAAACCTTTTGATGAATTACCAGGCATTATTAGTATTGTGGCTGGTTATACAGGTGGACATGTAGAAAATCCTACTTATGAAGAAGTATGTGCACATAGTACAGGCCATGTTGAAGCTGTAGAAATCACATATGATGAAGATAAAATGCCCTATAGAGAGTTAGTAGAAATTTTCTTTAGAAGTATAGACCCTACTGACCCAGATGGACAATTTCATGATAGAGGGGAAACTTATCATACAGCTATTTTCTATCAAGATGAGATGCAGAAAGAAGTTGCCGAGCAATATAAAAAAGAATTAGAGAAGACAGGTTATTTCGACAAGCCTATTGTAGTGCCTATTAAGCCAGCTATGCCTTTTTATGAGGCAGAAGACTATCATCAAGATTATTATAAGAAAAATCCGCTGCGCTATAGACTCTATTACAAAGGCTCAGGAAGAGAAAAGTTCATTAAGGATAAATGGTATAGAAATCCTTACGATAAAGAGGAATTAAAGAAAAGATTAAATGACTTGCAATATAGAGTGACGCAGGAAAATGCTACAGAAGCTCCTTTTATTAATGAATATGATGAGCATTTTGAAGAAGGCATTTATGTAGATATTGTAAGTGGTAAGCCTCTATTTTCTTCTAAAGATAAATTTAATTCAGGATGTGGATGGCCAGCTTTTAGTAAACCTATTATGCAGAGCGTCGTTTATGATGAAGAAGATACAAGCCATGGTATGCATAGAATAGAAGTAAGAAGTAGTCATGCAGATTCTCATTTAGGCCATGTCTTTGAAGATGGACCAAGGGAGCTTGGAGGGCTTAGATATTGCATTAACTCAGCGGCACTTCGTTTTATCCCTAAAGATAGAATGGAAGAGGAAGGTTATGGAAGTTATATAGATAAAATTTAAAAGTAAAAGGACTGTTATAGCGTATATAACAGTCCTTTAATTTTTTATTAGTGACAACGATCACATGGATCGTTTTTACCGCTTTCGGCAATAGTGCCGCTTAAAATCGTTTTACTTTTTGCAAGGGCAGAGCAGCTATCTGTCGTATGATAGCTTTTGCCGTTTGGTGTCCAGTAGACTGTTTTAACATTACTAGACTGAGTAGGTGCTGCTTGAGAAATGGTATTATTACTTACTTGAGAAGAAGATACAGGCCTTGAATCAGCTTGTGGCGTAGATGCAGAAGTAGTACTACTGTTACCTTGATTTACTCGATTATAACTACCAGGAGCGCAAGTTGTAGTAAGTCCGTTACCTGTTGATTGGAAGATAATATCCCCACATTCATCTGTTCTATGTACTTCAATATCAGCTTTTTTGAGTTTATCTACAGTTTCTATATGAGGGTGGCCATATTTATTATCAGTACCCACTGTAATAATAGCGTACTCAGGGTCTACACGTTCAAGAAAGGCATCTGTTGTACTGCTATGAGAACCGTGATGACCGACTTTAAGAATATCTACTTTAGACATTTTTGGAAGGATTTCAGCTTCTGTTCCTTTTTCAGCATCTCCAGTTAGAAGAACTTTATCTTCACCATTTGTATACAGGATTACAAGAGACTGTTCATTTGTATCTTCTCCACCGTTCGTATTGAATACTTCAAAGTAGCTTTCCTCTAGCATAAACTTTTTATCTTCTAAAGGTACACTTGGTGTAAGGTTTTTATCCATAGCAGCCTGAATAAAATCTCTATAGGTTTTTGTATCAGCATCGCCATTAGCGACAAAGAGATGCTGAATAGGAAAACTTCGGATAACAGAATCTAAAGCGCCAATATGGTCTGCATGTGGATGTGTTGCAATGACATATTCTAATTCAGTTACATCTTGAGCCTTAATATACTCAACAAGGTTCTTTTCATCATCATTATCAGCACCATCAATCAGCATAGCCTTTTGACCTTCTTTAATAAGAATACTATCGCTATTACCTGTATCAATAAAATGTATTTCGGCTAAATTGCTTTGAGTCTCATTTGATGATTCTACTTTAGGCAAGCTTTCTACTTTAGTACAGCCGACTAATAAGGTAAGTAAGCCTATGCTTATAAGCTTTAAGAATGTAGTATGTTTTTTGATAGACATAGTTAACCTCCAGTGAAATTATGTATACTTAATATCCTAACATAAAAAAAGTATAAGAATATAAGATAAAATGTTTTAAAAATTTAAACAGAATTATGTTATGATAAGACTAAATGAAAAAGGGAGGATGGAGAAATGAAAAAACTATTTATAGGATCTGATGGATGTATTAGGTCAGGATGGCAGATGGTTTTACTGTATTTGGGAATGAATATTGCACAACTAGCCGTAATAATGCCTATTAATATAATTTTAGGTATTATCATAGGCATACAATCTACTAGAGGAGATGTATTAGGTATAGAGGCATTTTTGACAAGTTATGCCTATCAGTCTATAACTATTGCTCTTTGTAATCTAATCAGTATTGTAGCAATCATTATTTTATTTAAAGTGATGAATAGGAAAACGACAGAAGATATGGGGCTTACGCCTGTTAAAAGAGATTATAAAGACCTTCTAATAGGCTTATTATTAGGGGCAGCATCTATCACCCTTATTATAGGTATTAATTATATAATGGGAGATACACGCTTTAATGAGGTACATATAACTTGGGATTTACTATTAGGTCTTATTCTTTTTATTAGTGTAGGATTTGTAGAAGAAATTTTAGTAAGAGGATGCTTCCAGCATATTATTTACTACAGACATGGTATTGCATGGGCTATTATAATACCTGCGCTTATTTTTTCTGTTATGCATTTTTTAAACCCTAATATATCCTATATAGCTGCACTGAATATAGCGTTAGTAGGTATTGTATTTGGTATTATGACCTATAAGAGTGGTAATCTCTGGATGGCTATAGGTTATCATATTACTTGGAATTATTTCCAAGGGAATATCTTTAATATTGAAGTAAGTGGCTCAGCTTATGGAAGAGGATTAATAAAAAGTATTCGAGTAGAAGATAATTTATTAAATGGTGGTGCTTTTGGAATAGAAGGTGGACTTATTTGCACACTGCTTCTCATTATAACTATTATTTATTTTGGATTTTTCTACAAAAAAGAAAAATCTTATTTGAATAAGAAGAAAAGAACTCTTATAATGAATAAGTAGATTGAACGATTAAAGGAGTGACCAGAAATGTTAAAAACAAATAAAGACAAAGTTGTAAAATGGTCTGTTCAAGGGAAAGTACATCATCCTACCGGTGGGACATACCGTATTACACACGAAGGCAAGCCTATGATTTTACCAGCTACAGGTGGTATATCTTATAATGTTAAAATTGGAGATAGTGCCTTTGGCTGGGCTGGCGACCATGTAGAGCCAGGTGTATCTATGCGTAATGAAAATACTAATGAAAATGCAGCACTTATGACTTTTGCATGCATTGGGAATGAAGCAAAAATTATTTCAGGGGATGCAAAAGGTGCTAAGGGTTATGTAACAGGTATGCATGGTGGTATTGACCATGTACTTGTGTACTTTGATGAGGAGACTTTAGAAAATCTTTCTATTGATGATAAAATTCAAATTAAGGCTTATGGGCAAGGACTTCAGCTAACAGATTATCCAGATGTACATATGATGAGTATTGACCCTGATTTATTTGAAAAATTAGGTGTTACAGAAGTAGATGGTAAATTGCAAGTGCCAGTTGTAGCAAAGGTACCACCATACCTTATGGGCTCAGGAATTGGATCAGGTAATGGTTATAGTGGAGACTATGACATTATGACAGCGGATACAGAAGAAATTAAGAGATTAGGTCTTGATAGGTTAAAATTTGGTGACCTCGTACTTCTTCAAGACTGTGACAACAGCTATGGACGTGGTTACCTTAAAGGTGCAGTAAGCATTGGGGTTGTTGTACATAGTGATTGTATAAAGGCAGGGCATGGACCTGGTATTACAACGATTATGGTAAGTAAAACCCCTATGATTGAAGGCATTATTAACGAAGAGGCTAATATTGGCAACTATATGAATAAGTAAAGAGAAAGCTATTGCAAAACACTCCTAAACTTTAATAGAGTGAGGAAGTGTTTTGTAATAGCTTTTTTATTGAAAAACTGTAAAAATAAAACTGAACTATTTACAATAATTTCCAGAATGTCCTATAATAAAGTTAAGGAATTTTTACGGGAGGAGAGAAAATGTATAAAAAGGTAGTCTGGTTTATCATTTGCTATTTTTCAATTTGTATTTCTGTCTTTGCAAATACAGCTATGCCCCAGATTCAATCTGAAGGGGCTATTTTAATTGAACCTAAAACAAATACTGTGCTTTATGGAAAGAATGAGCATAAAAAATTATATCCAGCCAGTACAACAAAAATTTTAACAGCTATGATTGTACTGGAGGAACTGAATCAAAACAGTACTTTAACGAAGTCACAGGGAAGTGTTAACACAGTGCCGGCAGACAGTAGTCATATTGGCCTTGCAGTAGGGGACAGCATTAGTGTGAAAGACGCTCTCTATGGACTCTTAGTAGGCTCAGATAATTTTATTGCACATGATTTAGCCATTGCTTCTAAAGGGAGTATAGACAATTTTGCATCCAGAATGAATGAAAAGGCTAAACACTATGGAGCCTTAAATACCCATTTTACTAATCCTCATGGTTATCACGATCCAAATCATTATACAACGGCTTATGACTTAGCGCAGATTGCAAGAGAAACCTTTAGTGTTCCAGAGCTTATTAAGATGGCAGCTACTACAAAATATACTGTAAAAGTACTAAATACTAATAGAAATATTACAGTAACTAATAAGAATCGATTACTTGATAGCAATACACCTTATTACAATGAGCATGTGATTGCGGCTAAAACAGGCTTTCATGATGATGCACAGCAGACACTTGTTGCTAAAGCTGTCTACGGAGATATGGAACTCATAGCAGTTGTGATGAAAGTTAAAAGTCCTGGTCAGTATGAAGACATTAATAAGTTATTTGAGTATGGACAAGAATACTTTAAGGTGAGCCAAGATGGAGCAGGGCGATATGAACTTATCAATCAAACAGCATCTACTTGGGCGCAAAGTTATATAGATAGTGCTCTTAAGAATAAATGGATTACTGAAAAAGGGGCAAATTATAAGGAGGCTATACCGGTACAGCATCTTATTTATATGTTTAATGGAGCCATAGGGGAGAAAGAACGTATTACATTAGAGGAAATAGCAGATGTATTAGGGGAAGCATTAAAAGAAGAGAGGACTTTAACTCGATTACAGATAGCCAGACTTATGCCATATTTAACAGACAAGTATGCATGCTTCTTCGAAATTAAAGAGGGGATGCCGTTTATTCCAGATATAGAAAGTCTATCAGCTAAAGATCAAGAAGCTATTAAGTTTACGGTCAGAAGAGGTATATTAGGAGCTCCTAATACCATATATAGGCCTAATGATAAATTGACCTGGCAAGAAGCGGCATGTATGGTAAGTCGTTTACTACAAGGCAAGTAAAATCATAGAGAACACGTAAAAAGAGTCTACTCTCAAATGATGAGAATAGACTCTTTTTTGCATTTATAAGGTAGGTGTTTGCATGTTTTTATAAATCGGTTTTATGGACTAGGCTAGTTCGCATTTTACAGTGTCAACATGACCTGCAACTTTAACTTTACGGTAGATTTTTGTAAGCATACCTTGTTCATCAATAACAAAAGTACTTCTTTCAATACCAATACCTGTACGTCCACACATAGTTTTTTCCTTTAACACATCATAAAGTTTACATACTATCTCTTCTTTATCTGAAAGAAGTACGAAAGGTAAGTCATATTTGGCAATAAATTTAGCATGTGCAGTTAATGTATCGCGACTTACACCTAAAATAACAGCATTTTCTTTTGAGAAGTGCTCAAAGTTATCTCTAAAAGCTTCAGCCTCTTTAGAACAGCCTGGTGTATTATCTTTAGGGTAGAAGTATAAAATAACTTTTTTACCTAAGTAATCACTTAAACGGTGTTCTTTATTATCTGACCCCATAAGAACAAAGTCAGGAGCTTTCATACCAACTTCTAAAATTACATTTTCCATCTTACAAACCTCCTTGGTTTTATCTGAAGTATATCTAATAATTATTATCATATAGAATTTAATGTTTGTAAAGTAGTAAGTTTATTTTGTATAATAGAAAAAAAGGAGGGCGTTACTATGTTAGCTATTTTATCTCCAGCCAAAACCTTTAGTATGGTAGAAGAAGGTAGGCTTAAGAGCTATAAGCCACTACAATTTCATGAGCAAACATTAGAACTTATGAGGATTCTTCAAAGTTATTCGCAGGAAGAGCTTGCTAAGCTTATGAAAATGTCACTCGATTTGGCTAAAGTAAATGAACAGAGAAATCATACATTTGAAGATACAAGTGTAATGCAGGCCTATGAAGCTATATTATATTTTTATGGAGAGGCTTATAAGGGATTAGATGCACAGAGCCTAGGACAAGAGGAGCTTTTATATTTGAATGACCATGTACGTATTTTATCAGGGCTTTACGGGGTGATTAGGCCTTTAGAGTGTATTAAACCTTACCGCTTAGAGATGGGGACTAAACTATCCAATCCAAAGGGAAAAGATCTTTATAAGTACTGGAAAGAGCATCTAACAAAGTATTTTTTACAATTACTTTCAGAAACCAGTGGAGATAAAGCACTTATTCAACTTGCTTCTGAAGAGTATAGTAAAGTACTTGACTTAAAAGTTATTCAAAAACATTATCCTATTATTGAGATAAGCTTTAAAGATTATAAAAATGGACAGTACAAAGTCGTAGGTATGTATGCGAAAAAAGCTAGGGGACAGATGATTCGTTATATAACAACTAAGCAAATTGATCAGATAGATGAACTTAAAGCATTTGATGAAGACGGGTATAGGTTTAATGAGATTTTATCTACCCAAAACCATTTTATTTTTACACGTGAATAATAAGCTATGCCGTATTTCTGGAATATCTATAAGGAGATACGGTATTTTTATTGTTTAAAGTGAAATTCTGAACAATAAAGATATTTATTGACAATTTGAAAAACGAAAAATATAATCTTTACTATAAAAGTAGGAAATAAAAAAATAATAATCTTTAATGATATAGGAAAAGTAAGAGGGTTTATGGAAATATTACTAAAAAGCTAGGGGGTAGAAAATGAATATTTCTACAAAGGGGAAGTATGCAGTAGAAGCCATGTTATATATCGCCTATTTTTCAGGGCAAGGACCGCTACGTGTAAAAGTAGTGGCTCAGGCGCTTAAAGTAAGTGAAAAGTATTTAGAACAAATTTTGTTCTTGCTTAGGAAAAAACAGCTAGTAGAGACAGTAAGAGGAGCTAAGGGAGGCTACTTAATTGCTAAGTCTTCTAGAGATATTTCTATAGGGGACATTATAAGGAGTGTAGAGAAGGATTTTATTCCCGTGCCATGTATTAATGGGGAAAAAGCATGTACTTATGGGATTAGGGAGAGCTGTAGTACGAGAAAATTATGGGAAAGATTAGGAAAGGTACTCGATAACACTGTGGATAACATGAATTTAGAAGATTTAATACAAGAGTATAGGTTAAAACTTATAAAGCACTATGGGGAGGTTGATTATTATTTATAAAATGACAACAAAGGGGAGATATGGTCTTAGGGCCATGGTAGATTTAGTCCTGCATGAGCATAAAGCATCTACGGCTTTAAGTAGTATTTCAAAGAGGCAAGGTGTATCGGTAAATTATTTAGAGCAGGCTTTTGCACTTCTAAAAAAAGCACAGCTTGTGGAAAGTATTAAGGGACCAAAGGGAGGCTATAAACTTACTAAACCAGCAGAAAAAACAACGGTACTCGAGGTTTTAGAAGTTTTGGAAGGACCAATATCCATTGTGGAACAAGGTAAAGAAAGTACGTTTATTGCAGAATGTGTACAAGAACTTGTATGGCAGACGATTGATGAGCGACTATATGATTTTTTAAGTCAAATTACACTTGAAGAACTTGCGGTGCAAACGCAGCAGGAAGAAGTATGTGAACCTATAATGTTTTATATTTAAAGGGTAAGGTTTTCGGTAGGATTGGAAAAGGTAGGGGATTTAATTGAGAATATGGAGTAGGTACTTCAACTTGTCAATACCTAAACCTTATGATAGGCTAAAGGAAAAGCAAAAGTAAAGCAAGGTGAACGTATGAATATCAGTAAAATTGCAAAACTGGCAGGCGTATCTAATGCAACTGTTTCAAGGTTTTTAAATAATGGCTATGTAAGTCAAGATAATAGAGACAAAATCCAAAAGATTATAGATGAAACCGGGTATATTCCGTCTGCACACGCCAAGACACTACGCACTAAGAAAACCAATTTAATAGGTATTATTGTACCTAAAATTAGCTCAGAAGCAGTAAGTCGTATGGTAGAAGGTATCAGCACTACACTAAGTAAAGAAGGCTATAATATTTTATTAGGAAATACAAACTTAAATATAGAAAAAGAAATAGAGTATCTTAATATTTTTAAAAATAATCAAGTAGATGGTATTATTTTTATTGCTACTATTTTAACGCCTAAACACTTAGAAGTAATGGAACGGATTAAAGTACCTATTATTTTATTAGGACAGGAGTCAGAGAATTATTCTAGTGTTTACCATGATGATTATGGTGCAGCAAAGAGTTTGACAAAGTTATTTATTGAAAAAGGTTGCTGTAAAATTGCTTTCATAGGTGTTACCACACAAGATGAAGCAGCTGGGGCTAAACGTAAAAAGGGGTATGAGGATGCACTTAAAGAAGCTGGTAGGAGCATAGATGAGAGCCTTATAAGACAAGGGGAATTCTCCAGTGAATCAGGTTATGAGTCGATGAGTGAGTTAGTCAATGCACATCCTGATGTAGATGGTGTATTTTGTGCTACAGATAATATTGCAGTAGGGGCTATTACAGCCATAAAAGAAAAATATAAGGATTTACATGGGATTGCAATAGCAGGAATAGGAGATTCTAAAGTTTCTAAGGTAATCACACCGCAGCTTACTTCTATGCATTATTACTACAAGACAAGTGGTGTTACAGCGGGACGTATGCTTCTTGAAAATCTTCAGGAAGAAAAACCTATTATAAGAAAAGTGAAGTTAGGATTTGAGCTTCAGCAAAGAGAAAGTTTAAACTAATAAAAAGTATAAAATGCGGGTAGTTGCTCCACATTAAGCATTAAAAAACTAATGTGTCAGGGTAACTGCCTTTTTTATGCTTAAAATGAAAATGAATGTGTAAAACTGTAATAAATGCACAATAAATAAAAAGTAATTTAAGCAAAAATAAATATTTACAAAGGAAGGTGAATCCCTCTATAATATGGATACGGTATGAAAACGATTACATATATATCTTTAAGATAAAATCAGTAATAAACAAAAGTAGATAATTTTAATTTTTGATAAAGGTGAAATCGATAACATAAAAAGGGAGGGTATTATGGATCATAAAAAAGTAGCTCAGCTTATTTTACAAGAACTAGGTGGGCAAGAAAATCTTGTATCAGCAGCGCACTGTGCAACAAGACTGAGACTTGTTATTGCATCTAATGAAAAAGTCAATAAAACTGCACTTGAAAATATTGAAGGTGTAAAAGGAGTATTCTTTGCATCAGGACAACTTCAACTTATTATTGGAACAGGCACAGTGAATAAAGTATATTCTGAGTTATTAGCTTTAACAGGTGGCGAAGAGGTTTCTAAGGATGAACTTAAAAAAGTAGCAGATGCTAACACAAACAAATTTAAAAAGCTGATTAAAACATTAGGTGATATTTTTGTACCAATTATTCCTGCTATTGTAGCAGGGGGGCTTATGATGGGACTTACAGAAGCTATTACTTTCTGTGTTAACAATGGTTTTATAGATATTAACACACAAGGTTCAATTTTTGTGTTCTTAAAGCTATTTAGTAATGCAGCCTATGTATTTTTACCAATCCTTATTGGTTTTAGTGCAGCTAAAGTATTTGGTGGAAACCGCTATCTTGGTGCGGTTATGGCTATGATTATGATTCATCCAGACCTTCAAAATGCTTGGACTGTATCAGCAGAAGGCTACCACGCTATGCAGAGTGTATGGGGAGGCTTATACGAGATCCCATTAATAGGCTATCAAGGCCATGTTATTCCTATTGTTATTTCTGTTTGGATTATGAGTAAGCTTGAAATTAAACTTCATAAAATTGTACCAGAAATGTTTGACTTATTTGTAACACCACTTGTAACAATCTTTGTAACAGGTTATTTAACTTTAACATTAGTAGGACCAGTATTCGTATTTATTGAGAATGCTGTATTAACAGGTGTACAACAACTTATTCAGCTTCCATTTGGTATCGGTGGTTTCTTAATGGGGGGTATTTATGCGTCTACAGTAGTAACGGGCGTACACCATATGTACTCTATCATTGACATTGGTCAAATTTCACAGTATGGCTACACCTATTGGCTTCCAATTGCCTCAGCAGCAAACGTAGCACAAGGCGGTGCGGCGCTTGCTGTAGCAGTTAAAACTAAAAACAAAAAACTTAAATCACTTGCTTTCCCAGCAGCAGTTAGTTCAATGCTTGGGATTACAGAACCAGCCATCTTTGGGGTTAACTTAAGATACTTTAGACCATTTATTGCAGCATCTATAGGGGCTGCATGTGGAGCACTCTATGCTGCTGTAGTAGGTCTAGGGGCAACAGGTACAGGCGTAACAGGTGTTTTTGGTATCTTATTACACTTACATGCACCGCTTCAATATATTATTTTATTTGCTATCTCATTAGGTGTAGCATTTGTAATGACTTTAGTACTTGGCTGGAAAGAAGAGAATAACTAATAAATAAGGGACTGCTTATCAGTCCCTTTTGGTATAGAAGTGGAGAAAAAATATGAATGCTTTAAATAGAGATTTAAAAAAATTAACGACATGGTTAGAAGAATTAAAAGGGCAATGCGTGAAAGAAGACCCTTACTGTTTGACTTTTCATCTTATGCCTAAAGTAGGCTGGCTTAATGATCCTAATGGACTTTGTCATTATAATGGAGAGTATCATGTATTCTTCCAGTACGCACCATTTGATGCAACGGGAGGGGCTAAATTCTGGGGACATTATACAAGTATAGATATGATTAATTGGCAAGATGAGGGAACAGCACTTTATGCAGATCAACCTTTTGACTGTCATGGTGTTTATTCCGGCTCAGCACTCATTGAAGATGGCAAAATGTATCTTTACTACACAGGTAATGTAAAGGAAATGGGTGACTATGACTATATCATTAAAGGAAGACAACATAATACTGTTTTAGCTGTAAGTGAAGACGGTAGAACATTTAAACATAAACAGCTTCTTATGACTAATGCAGATTATCCAGCAAATATGACAGCACATATCCGTGACCCTAAAGTATGGAAGGAAAATGATACTTATTATATGGTACAAGGTGCCAGAGATAAAGAAGACGTAGGACAAATTTTAGTTTTTGCTTCTTCTGATAAAGTGAACTGGAAAGTGATTAATACTTTAAGATCTAGTGAAAAATTCGGTTATATGTGGGAATGCCCAGATTTATTTGAATTAGATGGGTATACAGTTCTTATGCTTTCACCGCAAGGCATAGAGGCAGAGGGGATTAAATATCAAAACATCTATCAAAGTGGCTATTACTTCTTAAAAGGTGATTTTAAAACTTCAAATTATACACTAGGACAATTTGAAGAGTTAGATAGAGGTTTTGACTTCTATGCACCACAGACTTTTATAGATGAAAAAGGCAGAAGGATTTTAATTGGATGGATGGGCCTTCCGGATATTGATGACCTTTACAGCAATCCAACAGTAGCATACGGCTGGCAGCATGCTTTAACACTCCCAAGGGAGTTACAGATTAAGGATGGGAAACTTATTCAAAAGCCGGTAATTGAAATCGAAGCACTTCGTCAAAATGAGCAGGAGTGGGCTGTAAAAGATACATTAAAAGTAGAAGCGCCAAAAACTTTTGAAATTGATTTAAAAGTAGATCTCTTAAAGGATGATTTTGAACTTATCATTAAAAAAGGTATGTACTTAACTTATAAAAAAGCAGAGGGATTATTCACTTTAGCATTTGATGGGTGTGGCTATGGAAGAGATAAGAGAAGTGTTAAAATAGATGCATTAAGAAATCTACGTCTATTTGTAGATACTTCTTCAGTAGAAGTTTTTCTTAATGATGGAGAAGAAGTATTCTCAAGCCGATTCTACCCTAAGGCAGATGAAAGAAGCATTGAATTAAGAGGACATTCGTTAGAAGGTAAGTTAACTCTATGGGAAATGAAGGCGATGACTATTGAAAACAAAGGTAATAAGTAGGATAGGAGCAGTACTTTTTGATAATATAGCCCTGTATGCATTAGGGCTAGGGGCGCTTATTCAGTTAGGCTACCCAGCTGAAAGAGCACTGATCTTAGCGAGTATAGGTTTTGTCTTATATAGTGTTTTAACCCCAACCTTTTGTAAGGGATACCAACTAGGGAAATACCTTTTAGGCGTGAAAATTGTAACAGATACTTATAATCAGCCAAGTGTATGGCGTTTTATAGTGAGGGAATTAAGTAAAATCATGTATACGTTGCCTATTATAGGGATTATCTTGATTTTAATTTCACAGTTTTTAATGACTAGAAGAGAAGATGGAAAGACCTTACATGATTTAATTGCAGGGACTAGAGTGATTCGTATTTAAGAAGGAGTAAGAAGATGAAAAAGATATTAGCAATTGGAGAGGCGTTAATTGATTTTATACCAAGTGAAAAAGGATGTTCACTTAAAGACGTAGTAAGTTTTGAACGTGTAGCAGGGGGGGCACCTGCAAACGTAGGAGCAGCTATTGCTAAATTAGGTGGTAAGGCAGGTTTTATTTCACAGCTGGGACAAGATGCTTTTGGTGATTACATCATTGAAGTGCTTCAGCAAGCTGGTGTAGATACACAGTATATCCTTCGTACAACCAAAGCAGGTACAGGGCTTGCCTTTGTATCTTTAAAATCAGATGGTAATAGAGACTTCTCTTTTTATAGAAATCCAAGTGCAGACTTACTGATGCAGCCTGAACAAGTGGAAGAAGATTGGTTCAAAGATTGCTATGGTTTACATTTTTGTTCAGTAGACTTAGTAGATTCTCCTATGAAAAAAGCACATAAAAAGGCTATTGAATACATGATAAAAAATGGTGGAGTAGTAAGTTTTGACCCAAATGTACGCTTAGCTTTATGGCCAACAGCAGATGCTTGTAGAGATGCTATTTTAGAGTTTCTTCCTTATGCTCATGTGATTAAAATTTCTGATGAAGAATTAGAATTTATTACAGGCTATAAAACAATAGAAGAAGCTAAAGCACTTTTATTTAGAGGTAATGCCCAACTTGTTATCTATACAAAAGGTGGGGATGGTGCTGAAGTTTACACTAAGGAAAGTATGGTAAGTGTAGAGGGAAGAAAAGTAGAAGTAATTGATACGACAGGGGCTGGGGATTCCTTTATTGGGGCATTCCTTTATAAACTCTTAGAAGCAGATATAAAAGCAGAGGCGTTATCTAACTTATCTGGGGAAATACTTAAAGAGTATCTAAACTTTGCTAATGCTTATGCAGCCTATAGTACACAAGGTAAAGGCGCTATTGGCTCTTATGCAACATTAGAAGAAATAGAAAGTTATATAAAAAACAGCTAGAGCATATATGCTCTAGCTGTTTTTTATACGATATCATTATTTTGCAGTACTTAAAGCACTGTTTACCGCTTCAAATACAGCAGTACTTGAGTTAGATGCACCTGTTACAGCATCAATACCTTCTGTAGATTGGTTATAAATAATATCTGGAATTAAATCATTTTGAATAGACATAAAGATTGAAGATGTTTCATGATGTTCAAGAACTTCGATAGTATCAATGAAACCATCTTTTACAGTTACTTCAACTTTAATATTACCGTTATTACCAGTTGCTTCACCTTGGTAAACACCATCTTTGAAGCTAGCAGTAGCAGTTTCATTTATTTTTGGTATAGCAGCTTCTTCTTTTTCAGAAACTGTAGTAGCGCCTATACCACCATCTGCCATAGCAAGTGTAGCAGCTTTAGTACCAGATTGACGGCCAAATACAATAATATCCGCTAAAGCATTACCACCAAGACGCTCAGCGCCATGTACACCACCTGTTACTTCACCAGCGGCAAATAAACCAGGAATAATATTACCATCTGTATTTACAACTTCAGCATTTGTATTGATTTTGATACCACCCATTGTATGGTGAACACCTGGTGCAATTTTGATTGCATAGTAAGGTGCTTTTTCAAAGGCAATATCCATACCAGCGCTGCGTCCAAATGCAGTATCAGTACCTGATTTTACAGAGTCATTCCATGCAGTGATTGTAGCTTTAAGTGTATCAGCATCCATTCCAAGAGCAGTTGCTAAAGCTTCAGGTGTTTCACCTTCAGTTGTAAGGCCTTGCGCTACATATTTTTCGATTGCTTTTAAGCTTTCACGTACACCTTGATCAAATACAAGGTATGCATATTGACCTTCTTGATCTAAGACAGCAGCAGATACTTTGTCGCGAGTAGACATTTCATCTGTAAAACGTTCGCCTTTAGTATTTACAAGAATTGCACCATTACCGCGAACAGCTTCTGTAATAAGAGCAGCTGTTTCAGGGTGAACTGTTGGATGAATTTGAATTTGCTCAATATCATCAAGAGCTGCACCAAGAGCTTCAGCTAGGATAATTCCATCACCTGTTGCACCTGGTTGGTTTGTACTAATAAAGCCATCAAGTTGTGGCTGATATTTTGTGTAAAGTTCTGGATTATTTCCAAATCCACCAGATGCAATAACAACAGCATCTGCTTTGATGATGTAAGAAGTTTTTTCACCATTTTCTGTAGCAATTGCTTTAATACCTGTTACTTTATCATTTTCGTAAATAACTTCAGTTGCTTCAGTGTTGAGCATTGTATCAATGCCACGTTGTTCTGTGTTTTGGTAAAGAACATTTACTAAATGATCCCCTACAGGAGCACCGCCAGTTGGTCTATGAGCACGCTTGAAAGATGCGCCACCAAGGGAACCTACATCAGAAAGATCAGCACCTAAATCTGTAAGCCAAGCTACAGCATCGGCAGCATTTTCAGTCATAAATTTAACAAGTTCAGGATCGTTGAGTTCCTCTCCACCCTTCATTGTGTCAGTGTAGTGAACTTCAATGGTATCTTCAATTCCAGCTTCTTTTTGAAAAGTTGTTCCAGCAGCGTTTAGACCACCTGTTGCACGAGCAGTATTTCCGCCAACGAAAGGCATTTTTTCTACTAAAATAACATGAGCCCCAGCATCATGTGCTTCAATAGCAGCACTTAAGCCACCACCACCAGCACCGATAACGATAACATCTGTTTCAAGTGTAAGAGTTTCTTGGGCTGATTCAGTTACTTCTGTTGTAACTTCTTTTTCTACTTGAGTAGGTGTAGAAGTACAACCTGTTAATAGGGAAACTGATAAACCTAAGCAAGCTATAGTAGATAAAAGTTTTTTCATCTTCATAATAATATCCCTCTTTATGTTTGATAAATTATTGTCAAATATAGTGTATCATAGTATAAAAAATAAATATATAGCTTAACATAATGTCTGAACAGGAAATGTATTGTATGTTATTTAAAATAATTTTAATAAATACAAAATAATTTAAAAAATATATTGAATTAAATTGATAGGAGTTTTATAATATATAGTACAAGGCCCGTTGGTCAAGAGGTCAAGACGCCACCCTCTCACGGTGGACTCAGGGGTTCGATTCCCCTACGGGTCATATAAAAAGACTTAGCAAATGTTTGCTAAGTCTTTTCTGCTTTTTCTGTTATTAGATCAAATGATTGGATTCAATTGACTAAAGCAATTATACTATAGTAAAATTATTTTATAGGTTTTCGGAAGACCTATACACTCACTCCTTGACCTGTGAATATAAAAGTCAAGACTATAAAACTCCCCAATCTTCTTTATAGATGACCTGGTCAAGGAGGATTTTTGAACGAATTATACTGGAGATAGATTAAAGAGGGCTACTTTATAAGTGTAGGCCTCTTTTTATACTTTAAATAAGGTATCGTTTATAACAATAAAATAAAATTGTAACTAGCTTTTTTTCCTAAAAAATGACATAATATAATCGACAATATACGAGGAGGGACTATGATGGATTTTAGACAAGGGTATAACCGCTGGTTAAATGAAGAAAAGGTTGATGAAGCTTTAAAAAATGAACTTCAAACAATTGAAAATGAAAAAGAGATTGAGGACAGATTTTATAAAAATCTTGAATTCGGAACAGGTGGTTTAAGAGGTAAAATTGCAGCAGGAAGCAACCGTATGAATGTTTATACAATAGGTAAAGCTACTCAAGGGCTTGCAACATACCTTTTAAAACACAAAACTGAGCCAAGTGTCGCTATTGCATATGATTCAAGAAATATGAGTAAAGAATTTGCAGACCAAGCAGCAAGCGTACTTGCAGCAAATGGGGTAAAAGTATTCCTTTACCCATCATTAAGACCAACACCAATGCTTTCTTTTACAGTTAGACATTTAGAAGCAGATGCAGGTATTGTTATCACAGCATCTCATAACCCTAAAGAATACAATGGTTATAAAGTATATGGTAATGATGGTGGACAAATTACAGATGAAGCTGCAAAAGAGATTTTATCTTATATTGATGCAGCAGATATCTTTGAAGATGTTAAAGTTATGGCATTAGAAAAAGCAGAAAAAGAAGGTAAATTAGAATACATTACAGAAGAAGTAGATAAAGCTTACTATCATCAAGTAGAAACTTTATGTATTCGTAAAGACCTTATTAAAGAAAAGGCATCAGAACTTAAGATTATCTACACACCAATCCATGGCAGTGGTAATATTCCAGTTCGTACAATGCTTAATAAATTAGGCTTTACAAATGTAGCAGTTGTTAAGGAGCAAGAACTTCCAGATGGAAACTTCCCAACAGCACCATATCCAAACCCAGAAGATAAACGTGTATTTGAGCTTGCTATTGAAATGGCAAAAGAAACAGCACCAGACCTTATCTTTGGTACAGACCCAGACTGTGACCGTATTGGTGTAGTAGTTAAAGAAAGTGCTGATAGCTATAAAGTATTAACAGGAAACCAAGTAGGTATCCTACTTAGTGACTATATCTTAAATGCACGTAAGGAAATGGGTACTTTAAGTGAACAAGATACAATTGTTAAAACAATTGTAACTTCAGATATGGTAAAACCTATTGCGATGCATTATGGCACACAAGTAATGGACGTTTTAACAGGTTTTAAATACATTGGAGAGAAAATCAAAGAGTTCTTAGAAACAGGTGCAAAGAACTTTGTATTTGGTTATGAAGAAAGTTATGGTTATTTATCAGGAGACTTTGTAAGAGATAAAGATGCTGTTATTGCTTCTGTACTTATTGCAGAGATGGCACTTTACTACCGTACACAAGGTAAAAACCTTTACGAAGCACTTGAAGATCTTTTCAAACAATATGGTTACTATAGAGAAGATTTAGTATCTATCCAGATGGAAGGGAAAGATGGCCAAGAGAAAATCCAAGCGATTATCTCTAACTTAAGAGAAAATGCACCTAAAGAAGTAGGTGGTATAAGAGTAGTAAGAGTTGAAGATTATAAACTTTCTAAAGCTTACAATGTATTAGAAGGGGAAGAAGAAGCAATCTTCCTTCCAACTTCAAATGTTATGAAGTTTATTTTAGAAGATGGTAGCTGGTTTGTAGTAAGACCTTCAGGTACAGAACCAAAAATGAAAATCTATGTATCTATCATTGGACAAGATGAAAAAGATGCTACAAATAAAGTAGAAAATTTCAAAAAACAAGTTTTAGAATTAGTAGAAAATAACTAGTTCATTCAGCTATAAGAAGCTAGGTCATTTCCAGATTTAGGTAGGCCTAGCTTTTTTATATACATTGTTGTTAAAGGAGATTAAAACATGAAAAGAGTAGAAAATAAAGTAGCATTAGTCACATCTTCTACAAGAGGGATTGGACTTGCTATTGCCAAAACACTTGCTAAAGAAGGTGCACGTGTATACCTTGCAGTAAGAAGATTAGATGCAGGTCAGGAGGTAGCGAATGAAATTATTGCAGAAGGTGGATTTGCTAAGCCTGTTTACTTTGATGCTTCTAAAGTAGAGACACATATGAGTATGATTGAAGAAGTAGTTGAAGCTGAAGGACGTATAGATATTTTAGTCAATAATTATGGTTCGACAGACGTTCAAAAGGACTTAGATCTCGTACATGGGGATACAGAAGCCTTCTTTAATATTGTTAATCAGAATCTTGAAAGTGTTTACTTACCATGTAAAGTGGCGGTACCTTATATGATTAAAAATGGTGGAGGAAGCATTATTAACATTTCTACAATTGGTTCAGTAAACCCTGACCTTGGACGTATTGCTTATGTTGTATCTAAAGCAGCTATCAACGCGCTTACACAAAATATTGCAGTTCAGTATGCAAAAAAAGGGATAAGATGTAATGCTATTCTTCCAGGACTTATTGCTACGGATGCAGCTCTTAATAATATGTCAGAGGAGTTCTTAGAACATTTCTTAAGACATGTACCACTTGACCGCACAGGGTATCCTCAAGATATTGCTAATGCAGTACTTTTCTTTGCAAGTGATGAATCTTCTTATATTACAGGTACACTTCAAGAAGTAGCAGGTGGCTTTGGTATGCCATCACCTATTTATGGGGATGCTGTTAAGAAATAAGCCTATTTTAGGAGGAAGTTTATGAGATATGTCGTTGTTTGTGATGTCCTAGGTGAGGGTGGTCGGTTTAATAATAACCTTAGAAGAGAGGTTTATGAAAAGCTAGGAGTAAAATCTTCTTCATTGCCGGCCCACTTTACGATTAAGGCGCCTTTTGAACATGAAGGTTCTATAGAGGACCTTGAGAAAGTATTAGAAGTATTTTGTCATGAGGAACATGCAGCACCTTTTGGACTTAAAGGTTATGATCACTTTGATGATAGAGTGATTTATATGCACGTAGACATGTCTGATGAAGGCCAAGCTATGCATAGCAGATTGATTGATGCAATGTCTAAGGTGCCTTATCTTATCTTTGATAAGAAAGATGGAAAAGATAAGATTTTTCATGTGACAGTATCTTCTAAGAAAGTAGCACCTATTTATAACAAGTTATGGGATTATGTACATCAGTATCCTTGTGATTTTGAATGTATGTTTGATAACATTAGCCTATATAGATGGGATGGTTATAAATGGAGATTACACAAAAGGTTTGAGTTAAAATAAAAAAAGGGATTAGACATTTAAGATAAAATGTTTAATCCCTCTATTTGTTATATGAATTTGAATATAAAGGAGCTTTATCTATGTAATGAATTTATAATATTATGCAATATATAGTATTGATAAATGAAGGTAAGAGTACTTTTTATACTTGTGTAAAAAGTGAAGAAAAAGGATAAGCTATAAGGTAAGAAAATATTACCAAATCTTTAGAGAAGAATGTTAAAATAAAGATAGAAAAAGAGGTGATAAGGACATGAAGAAAAAGTATTTTATCAGTACTTTATTGGTAAGTTTAAGTGCGATGGGTATAATATTTTACAATGGACTAGTAGTAAGAGATTATCCTATACAAGTGGCAAATATGAAAAGTGGAGAGAGCGTAAAAATAGTTGTACTAACAGATTTGCATAGTTTCAAATATGGTAGACGCCAAGAGCGCCTCATTAAACAAATAAAAAAACAGAATCCAGACCTTATTATGTTAGTGGGAGATATTGTGGATGATTATCGTCCAGTAGAGGGAGTGAGACTTTTACTAGAGGGTTTAAAGGATACTGTGCCTATATTTTATGTAACTGGCAATCATGAAGAGAATATCAAGAGCTTACCTAATGTTAAAGCCTTTTTAAGAAGTTATGGTGTCACTGTATTAGAAGGAGAATATGCAAAAGTTATGGTAGATGAGGTACCTATTAACATAGGAGGGCTAAGTGATCCGTATAGTCGTTACCCTTTTGTAGAGCATTTTTATAAATTGGCAGAGGCTATAAAGGAAGAAAAAGGTGTGAAAATTTTACTTTCTCATAGACCAGAGTATGCGCCTCTTTATGAGAAAGGTGGCTATGATTTAGTACTGTCTGGGCATGCACATGGAGGACAGGTCAGGATTCCTTATTTGCTTAATGGGTTGTATGCTCCGGGGCAGGGATTCTTTCCTAAATATGCGGGAGGTTACTATAAGCTGAAAGACAATACACATTTTATAGTAAGCAGAGGGCTTGCTATTTATCCAACTTTGCCACGTGTGTTCAATCCACCAGAGATTGTATCGATTACATTATTAGGAATGAAATAGAGTTATAAATTATACTTATAGATGGGATAATAAATAGTAATTTTACTTATACTAAAACTTATATTATGATAGAAGTAAAGTGATTGAAAATTAAACCTTGAAATCTTAGGAGGAACTTGAAATGGTTAGTGCAATTGTTGGAGGCAACTGGGGAGACGAAGGAAAAGGTAAAATTACAGATTTATTAGCAGGAAATGCAGACATTATCGTTCGTTTCCAAGGTGGTGCAAATGCTGGTCATACAATCATCAACGAGTATGGTAAATTCGCACTTCACTTATTACCATCAGGTGTATTTAGAAAAGATGTTGTAAATATTATTGGCCAAGGTGTAGCTCTTGATTTAAGCAAATTATTTGGAGAACTTGATGGACTTACAAGTCGTGGGGTGCCAATGCCAAATATTCTTGTATCAGACCGTGCGCAAATTCTTATGCCTTACCATATATTATTTGACCAATTAGAAGAAGCAAGACTTGGAGATAAAAGCTTTGGTTCTACAAAATCAGGTATTGCACCATTTTATTCAGATAAATACTTAAAAATAGGTGTTCAAGTGGGTGAAATGTTTGATGATGAGATTTTAATGGAAAGACTTGAAAAAGTTTGTGAAATTAAAAATCAAACTATTAAATCTCTTTACCAAGGTGCTGAGCTTCTTGATCCAAAGGCAGTTTTTGATGAAGTAGTTAAATATCGTGAGCGCCTTGAACCAATGATAGCAAACATTGCTTACTACTTAAATGATGCTATTAAAGCTGGTAAACACATTTTACTTGAAGGCCAACTTGGTGCATTAAAAGATACAGACAATGGTATTTACCCATATGTAACATCTTCATCACCGCTTGCAGGTTTTGCAACAGTTGGTGCAAGTATTCCACCACATGAAATCAAACAAATTGTAACAGTTGTTAAAGCATATTCATCAGCAGTAGGTGCTGGCGCATTCGTAAGTGAAATCTTTGGGGAAGAAGCGGAAGAACTTAGAAAACGCGGTGGAGACTGTGGAGAATATGGTGCAACAACAGGTAGACCACGTCGTATGGGTTGGTTTGACGTTGTAGCAACAAAATATGGTTGTATGCTTCATGGAACAACAGATGTGGCATTATCACTTCTTGATGTACTTGGTTACCTTGATAAAATTCCAGTATGTATTGGGTATGAAATTGATGGCGTTGTAACAGATGTATTTCCAACGACACCACAGCTTAATAAAGCAAAGCCAGTTCTTACTTATTTAGATGGATGGAAATGTGACATCAGTGGTATTAAAAACTATGATGATCTTCCTGAGAATGCTAAAAAATACGTAGAGTTCGTAGAAGAAAAATTAGGTTACCCTGTAACACTTGTTTCTAACGGACCAAAACGTGATGATATCATCCTAAGAAATTTCAAGTAAAATAGAATTTAGATAAAATTAAAATAGAGTTTTTGAATATATACAGGCAGACGGTACTGGAGAACCTCCAGTAGCCCAATCTTAAGTCGTAGCCTAGACAACCAAACATTGAAGAAACTAGGATACTTATATCTCACTGAGTATTATAGACAAGTTAGTGTAAACTAAAGAACCGCTTTATATGGAACCGTACGTACGGTGGTGTGAGAGGTCGGTAGATAAACTCATTATCTACCTCCTACTCTATTTCATATTTGCTAATGTATGATCTAGGTTCTTAATTACGTTTTCAGTCTATTGACTTTATATCTCAAATATTTTATAATAATCAACAACAGAAAATCAATATTATGGTTCATAATAATGGTGCCCGCAAGAGACTCATTAGGTAGATGGAATATGCTACTCATCTTGCATAGGGCTTATTATATAAAAACCAAGGATTGATAAAGGTAGCCCGATGGTAGGGCTACCTTTTTTTGTTGAATTTAGTAACTTGTATTAGGAGGAGATATTGTGAAAGATTTAGAACATGCTAAGTACATAAAAAGATGTATAGAAATTTCTATTGAATCCCTAAAAAACGGGAATCATCCATTTGGTGCATTGATTGTAGATAACGAAGGTAGGATAATTATTGAATCTGGAAACATCGAGGTTACTGATAAAGAATGTACAGGACACGCAGAAACAACAGCTATGAGAAAAGCCGTTAAACACTATTCAAAAGATTTTCTATGGGACTGTACGTTATACTCTACAGCAGAACCTTGCTGTATGTGTACTGGTGCAATCTACTGGGGCAATGTTGGGAGAATTGTTTATGGTATCAGTGAGAAAAAACTATTGGAGTTAACTGGAAGTGATGCGGAAAATCCAACTTTTGATATGCCGTGTAGAGAGATTATCGCAAGAGGGCAAAAACCCATTGAAGTTATCGGGCCTATCGCAGATGATGAATTAGCGAAAGAAATTGTCGAGCCACACATAGGATATTGGAATAATAAATAAGAAAACCTTAAATATCTTGTTTATTGTGTTGTGGAGTTATAAGTATAGACAAAACACCATTATTTCAAGCTATAATACATAGAGTTAATCATGGTATAAAGTCATTTACACTTTGAATTTGTACTGTGCATCATTATAACTCACAGGCAATCATTACACAGCATTGTGTAGTTCGAAATTGCACTCATAACCTTACCCGTTTTTCGAGAGGTCAGCTCATTACTTGCCAAATAGCCCCCGTAAAATTCCCTTGTACGAGCTATCACACGGTAGTATCAGATGGGATATAAAACACTGAAAAAGCCTTGAAATAACAGGTTTCTTAGTGCCAGATATCACTTGCTGATGCCTGATCGGGGTCACTCCTAAGCGGTAGGCTGCTGGTTCCATTCCAGTCGGGAACGTATATTTTATAAGGACTGCCTAAAGGGCAGTCCTTTTTTTATGTGGTGCGTCCAGAAAAGCTGGACTAGACTTGCAGGTGAAAGTCTTGCCTAGGTAATCGCCAAGGAGCCTAGTAACCAATCACCAGGCGTAGCAGAAATGTTGGGTCTGAAGCGTGAGGGTAATGTGTTCATCAGAATGCTAGTGAAAATGCAGGTTGTAACATGAAGTGAATTTTGCCGTATCGTTAAAAAGAACTCTTGTTAAAGAGATAAAGAGGAAGTCGAGCCTTACGCATAAGGGCGAGGACCATGGAGGAGGTAAGAGTGAGTGAATGCGAAAGTGAATAGACGTCTAGTAGGATTTAGGAATTATTATGGTTTAAAACATGCAGGTAAACAACTGAGCAAGATAGACTGGTATGTACTAGAAAAGTTCACAGTATGGAATTCTGAGAGCTAGAGTGGTAGAGAAACATATATTTAAAGAAACAGGAGTAGGTGTACCACAAGGTGCTCACACACTATGGAATCAATAAATGGAAGGCATGGGAATATGCGAATACAAGAAAAGGCTACAATAAAACTGTATCGCTTTTTGTTTATTTTGATGATTCTTAAGAAAATATGGATTATGATATAATGTTATAAAAATAGAGTTACATTTGGGGGTGGCACCGTGAGAAGTGTACAAAAGATAGTAGAGAATATTGAGAGAGTTATAGTGGGAAAGAGGGAGGTTATTGAGTTATTAAGTATAGCACTTATATGTAGGGGGCATGTGCTTATTGAAGATGTGCCGGGAGTAGGTAAAACAACTTTAGCAGGAGCTTTAGCAAAATCTGTATCAGGAAGACTTAAACGTATTCAGTTTACACCAGATGTATTGCCATCAGATTTAACAGGCTTTTCTATGTATAACCAAAAGACAGGAGAGTTTGAATATAAAGCAGGTACATTATCTGGGGAGTTTATTTTAGCAGATGAAATTAATAGAACATCGCCTAAAACGCAGGCAAGTCTATTAGAAGCTATGGAGGAAAGACAAGTGACTGTAGATGGTGTAACTTATAAAATGCCTAAAACCTTTATGGTGTTAGCAACACAAAATCCGGTAGATTACTTAGGGACTTTCCCCTTGCCAGAAGCGCAGATGGACCGATTTTTAATGAAGGTAAGTATTGGTTATCCAAGTGTGAGGGATGAGGAGAAAATGCTAGCTAAGTATAAGGAAGATAATCCTTTGCATACTTTACAGCCTGTTATAAGTAGTGAAGAGCTTTTACAAATTCAGGAGCAGGTATCAAAAATATATGTGGAAGAAAGTCTTTATAGTTTAATTGTTGAGATTGTAAGACAGACTAGGGTGCACAAAGATGTCCTACTAGGAGTAAGTCCAAGAGGAGCTCTAAGTTTATTGCATGCGGCTCAGGGACTTGCCTTTTTTAATGGAAGAGATTATATACTTCCGGATGATATTATAAAAATGGCACCATACGTATTGTCTCATCGTATTCAGCTTAAGCATGAAGCAAAGCTGAGAAACAAGGCTAATGAGGATATTATTCATTATATTTTAGAGGAAATTAGACTACCGAAGGTAAAAGCCTATGCTGAAAAATAGACTTTGCTATGCAATTGTTTTCATAATAGGTATGATTTTATGCTATGTTTATCAGAGTTCGGCTATATCCTTGTTTGGTTACACATTGATTTTCTTACCTATTGCTTCACTTCTTTATATGTTATGGGTATATGCTACGCTTACCTATACACAGGAGGTGGATAAGGAGTTTATTACAAAAGGAGAATCGATTAGGTTTTTATTCAGTATTCATAATGAGAGTAGATGGGTCTATCCAGATATAGAAGTAATTTTTTATGGAGTAGATAGTATTCTGAATCAGTATTTTGAAAGTAAGTGTATGAGTATAGGTGGAAGAGAGAAGAAAACTTATGATTACGAGGTGCAATGTAAATATAGGGGGTATTATGAGATAGGCATTAGACAGATTTATGTTAAAGATTTTCTAGGACTTTTTAGAATTTCTTGTAAGGTGAAGAATCCTAAGTTTGTAACAGTTTATCCCCGTATTATTCCACTTCGTTACTTTCCTCTTTTAGATCAAGATGGGCAAAATTTAGATATAGAAAGAGAGACATCTATAGGAGGGGGAGGTCTATTTTCCAGTATTCGTCCCTATGTTTATGGCGATAGCATGAAACAGGTTCATTGGAAGATGACTGCAAAAAGGCAGGAGCTGATGATGAAGGAAAGGCAAAGTGTATCTGTTTCTCATACTTATCTGTTTCTTGATTTGACTAAACATCCTTATGATATAGAAAGGAATACTGTTATTGAGGACAAACTTATTGAGTGTATGGTAGCAGTGAGCTATTATTGCCTTAGAAACAGTATGCCTATACAGTTTATCTATCATACAAAAAAGCTTATGACATATAGTGCTAGGGAAGAAAATGCCTTCCATATGCTTTATAAGGAACTTTCCGAGCTTAAGTTTGATTCAGAGATCGCTCTTGAGGAGGTTATTGCCCTTAGTCTTAGTCAGAGGGCGATAAGAAGTAATCAGGTGCTTATAACAGCTAAAGTCACTTATGGGCTTTATCAGCAAGTAGAGGCCTTAGTAAGAGAAGGGTGCCATGTCATTGTGGTATATGTAAGTCCTTATGAAGATAAACTAGAGGAAGATGAGGTGTGTCAGAGTGTATTAAAGGCTTTATATAAGCTTTCTGTAGTCTGCATCTATATGGGTTTTGAAGATGAACCGGAGAAAGTGTTATAAGGTAGGAGGGGAACTATGAGACAAAAAATAATGAAGTATAGTTTATTAGTATGCCTTATGTTAGGCATGAGCTTTAGCTTAGTTTATAACCTCCTTTATGCTATTAGACCTGATCAAAAGCCTGGCTTTATTTTCATAACAATAGCAGGCTGTATGTTGATAGCTATAGCTTTTGGAACTAGTATAAAGACTTTTGTAATAAGTTTGTTGGTGTTTGTTATAGGGGGAGTAGTATTAGGTTTTTATTTATATAGTGAAGGCCTTTTGGTTACAGTATATTGGCGTATTGTGTTTTTTATAAGGAGAAATCAGATGCTTTTAGGTATGAGCCTTTTAGTAACTTGGTTAGTATACTTTTTTACAATCAAAAAAATTAAATGGTTCATACCGGTTGGAGTAGGAAGTATATTTTGTGGTCTTTATATTATACAAAAGTTTCCAATGACTACTTTGGGGATAGAAAGTTTTATTTTCATGAGTTTGTGTTATTACTTTTATCATTACTATGAGAAGATGCACTCGAAGGCTAAGAGTTACGCAAAAAGCATTGGAATATTTATGAGTATAGTACTGGGGTTAACCTATATTAGTGCATATATAGTGCCTATTAAATTTACTTTTTTACATAATCTATTTGATAAAGAAGCTCATGAAAGTAGAACGTACAGATACAGCGAATATTATCCTTATACAGGAAGATTAGGTGGAGATCTAACGTTAGATGATAAGGAGATTCTAAATGTAGTAGCACCAAGTCAGACTTATTTAAGAGGCGGGACAAAGGCTGTTTATACAGGTTATGGATGGACTAATTATGAAGAAGAAGCTAATCAGTTTTTCATAGGTTCGCATGCGCTTAAAGATACCCAGGAAGCGCTTTTAGGAAGTAAGCTTCTATCACAGGAGCCTTTTGAGAAACTTTTTGAAGGTAGTGCCTATAGGATTACTTATAAAGATATAAGAACACGGTCTTTGTTTGTTCCGCCTAAAATGAATAATTTAGCAGTATCGCGTAATGGCTACAGTGTTTACTGTGAAAACGAAGATACACTTTTTCTAGATTATCCTTATGGCAGAGGCTTTATTTATGTAGTACAAAGTTATATACCGAAATACAAAAGTCCATATTTTGAGGAAGCTATGAAAAAAAGCCAGCCAGGCCTTTATAAAGAAGCAAAGATAATGGGAAAAGACCCTTTTGCAGGAGAATTGGATGTTTTTATAGAGCGAGCAGATTTTATAAGAGAGCGCTATACGCAGCTTCCTAAAAGTGTAACGGATAGGGTGAGGGAGCTGGCTGAAATGATTACTAAGGATTATCAAACGTCTTATGAAAAGGTACGCGCTATTGAAGCCTACCTAGCAGGAAACTATACATATACCTTAACACCAGGGGAAGCAAGTAGGACACAGGACTTTGTAGACCAATTTTTATTTGAAACAAAAGAAGGATACTGCACATATTTTGCAACAGCTATGGCTGTATTAACACGATGTATAGGTATACCAAGCCGATATGTGGAAGGTTATGTTATACCAGAAGAGTCCAGTGGCGGAGAAAATAATTATACTGTCACAAGTAGGGAAGCACACGCCTGGGTAGAAGTCTATTTTGAAGGTATGGGATGGACTATGTTTGAGCCTACTGCTAGCTATCAAAGTGATTTAAGAGGTTATATGAATTCACAGCAAGATACATATTATGTGCAGCCTCTGATAGAGGAAAGGACTAGAGTTGATAGGATAGATCCGATACCAAGACCAAATACTCAGCTAGATTATAGAATTTATGTTACTGGCATAGGAGGTATTATAGGTGCTTTAATCCTATTGAGAGTAGGGATTTATATACATAAATATAGGCGTATGAAAAAAATGTCCCCTAATGGAGTTATATGTTATTTCTATCACCTAATCTTAAAAGAACTTTACCGTAAAGGGTATGCTATAGAGCCAGGAGAAACAGAAATAATGTATGCTAGTCGTATGGATGAACTTTTTGAGATAGAGATTCTTACTATGATGATGTGTACAGAAGTTTATTTAAAGGCACAGTATAGCCCGGTAGAACTCTCTATAGAAGAAGTAAAAATGATGAGACAATTTTATAAACAGTGCAGAAAAAAATTAAAGTTTAGAGAAAAACAAGATTAGAGTAGACTTTAATAGTAAAATATTGGTATAATATGACGGTAAATAATTTACAAATCTTATTAAAACAAGAGATGGATTATAATGAAATACATAGATTTAACATTAACCGTGAGAAAGACCAATAAAGCGTATCAATGGGCACAGACACAGCTTAAAAAGGAAATTGTAATGGGACATGTTGGGACACATATTGATATTTATGATAAACCTAATATCCCTTTAGACTATATGCAAACAAGAGGTGTTCTCTTAGATGCAAGTCATGTTACTGAAGGGGAAATCACAAGTGATGATGTTGATTTAGACTATGTAAAACCAGGAGACTTTGTACTGATTCGTACAGGAGCGATTGAGAGACATCCTTATGGTAGTGGACTATACTTTAGACAAAGTCCGATTTTATCATGGGAACTTATAGAAGAACTGATTGATTCGAAAGTAAGATTCATAGGACTTGATGCACCAGATATGAGACGCGGTCATGAACATGTACAAGCGGATAAAATGTGTGAATCAAAAGGAATCTATGTTGTAGAAAACATGAAGAATTTAGATCAGATCAATCCAGATACAGTATGTAAAGTCTTAACCATGTGGCATGAAGAACCAGAAGCGACGGGGATTAGATGCCGAGTTGTAGCTGTGCAACCAGAAGATGATGATGAGAAGAGCAACCATTCATAAAAGGCTGCTCTTTTTATTTGCAATTTTATATTTTAAAGAGAGAAAGAATAATTTAGAAACAGCTTTTCGCTTGGAAGGATAAGGAAAGCATATTAAGGCCTATGATTTCACATACTTAAGCGGCTCTAGCAAGAGCTGGGTTATCTACAAGCTTGTTGAGATAGCCCTCATAAATAAGGTGTAGATCAGGATGTCTTCTAAAGTCTCCAGCTGTTGTAAAGAAAGGGTCTTTGTCAAAATAGAGTGCTTTAGCTTCACGAAGTATGTAAGAAACGAAATGAGAACAGAAATAGCTATTTTTAGGATGAAGTTTTACATTAAACATATAACTTATAACACCTAGTGTATTATATTTATATTTTTTCTGTTCAGACTTAAAATCTTCAATTTGCTGTTTAAGCAAGTGATAGGATTCATCGGTCACATCAAGTGTGTACATGAGACATTCTGTTTTAGGAAAAGCAGCGACCCACCTAGGATAATTCTCATTCATAAATCCACCTATAAAGGGATTACGAATTTTTTTTCTACTAAAGCTGTACCCATTTGAAAAGTCATCATCAAAGAGAAGTGAAACATGAGCATAAGGCTCATGGGTATAGGAAGTAATTAAAGAGCAAAAGATACTTTCTGTTTTACTAAGCATAATATAAATTGTTTTCATACGTCATCCCCTTAAAGTAGATTTGTCTATATGAAGATATTATAAAGAAAAATGTAGAGGAATACAATGAAGCGTTTATTCTAAAGGGGTACCCTATATAAATAAACGATTCATTGTATTCCTCTTTTTGCATTTAAGAGTAAAAGGAAAATTTTTGTCTATACTAATAGCTAGAAAATATAACTTAAAATGAGGTGATAAAGTGGATGCCAATACAGAACTACTTAATTTTATTTTTCAAAATTCTGAGATGGGAACAAATACATTAGATGAACTCATTGAAATTGCAGGAGATGTACCTTTTGAACAGGTATTACTTAAACAAAGGGAAGGTTATAAAGTTATTAATCAAGAAGCAGTACGCCTTATGGAAGGAAGTGAGGAAGAGCCAAAAGGAATCAGTAAATTTGATCAAATAAGGACTTACCTTATGATTAAAGCTTCTACATTAACTAATCATTCAGCTTCTCACTTTGCAGAAATGATGATACAAGGGAGTATTATGGGAATAATCGATTTATGTAAGCAGCTCAATAGCTACAAAGAGGTAAAGCCTGAAATTCGTGCATTAGCAGAACAGTTATTACAGTTTGAAGAGGGGAATGTTGAAGAACTTAAGAAATATTTAAGGCAGGATAAAGCATAAACAAAAGGGACTAGCCAGTAATGGGGAGTCCCTTTTACATTAGGTGCTATTTAATACGTTTACGGAGTTTATCGACATATTCTTCTAAATGGATAAATTGCATATGAGGGAAGGCATTTAAAAGACGTGTATGAAGAATGTTTTTCTTGGATAATTTTTTGCTAAGTTCTTGCTCTAAGTATAGGGTAAGCTCGGTGCGAAGAACTTTAGTTTTTAAGGCAATATCATGTTTGGCTTTAAGGAGCTGGCTAATTTCTGAGATAGAATAGATTCGTGCTTTTAGCGAACTTATGGTATAGAGTGTTACCACTAGGTCAATGCAGAAAAGACATTCAAAGCCCATAACTATAAGAGGTAATACATTCTCTGGAATATGTAGAATAAGTTTCATAACTGCTGGGTGAACTAAGTAGATCATAAGAAGGGAAAGTATACCGAATAAAGTAGAGTTAAGTAAGCAGACACGGCCATAAATATTATATTTACGCTTAGAATAATCCCACCAATGTGCATGAAAGGTCTTTTCTAAAATATAACTTGTTATATATTCGAGTAAACTGGTAAGAAAAATACCTAATAAAAATACAAGAAATGGAGAAGTCTTGTAAGGTTCTAGTAGATAAAGGACGATAAGTGCACCAATACCATATACAGGGCAGTAAGGTCCATTGAGAAAACCACGGTTAATAAAATGCTTAGCAGGCAAAGAGCAATAAATCACTTCGCAGCCCCATCCTAAAATGCTGTAGATAGCAAAGTATAAGATAAAGATATAAAAAGGTGACATATACAACCTCCCTAGGTAAAATAGTAATAGATAAAAGAGTAAAGGAGCATAACAAAATGCCAATGATTCGTATAAGAGGAATTCAAATGAATAAAATAAAACAAGTAAGTAGCAATCTTGTAGAAGATTTACATCACATTATTGGATGTCCTAAAGATTATTTCACTATAGAGTGTATGCATAGTACATTTATTTATGAAGGAAAAGAAGTGGCAGCCCCTACACTTATAGAAGTGGCATGGTTTGATAGAGGTCAAGAAGTACAAGATGAAGTAGCAGAATGTATAACGAAATACTTTGGGGATGAGGCAGAATGTTTAGAGGTTTATTTTATACCGCTTAAGGAAACGGCGTATTATGAAAATGGTGAGCATTTTTAATAAGAAAAGAGATGAAAGAGAATGTTAGATATTCCAGAGATTTATCAGAAAAGATTAAAAGAAGTGTATAACTATTTTAACCAGAAGCAGTTTGATATTTATGAGATTTATCTGTTTGGTGGTTATGCACGCAAACAAATAAAAGATACAAGTGATATTGATTTATTATTTTTAATAGATGAAGTTGTAGAACCTAAGAAGGCAAAGCACTTGCGTATGGATATATGTGAGGAATACGAAGAATATGTTAAATATGCTTATGAGGTAGACGTTAAAATATATGGCAAAGCACGTTTTTATGAGCTGGCTTCAAGGCTTTCATTTGAAAGTGAGATTGCTAAATATATGATGCCTTTGAAGGAGGCGGTAGGCTGTGAATAGATCTATGATTGATTTTGCAGGAACAGACTATGCTCTTGTACAGCATATTAAAGATATAGAAGGGATGGAAGACCCCACAATTATCAATTGCCAGCAATGTGCAGAAAAGTATTTAAAGCACCTTATAAGAGAGTATTTAAATGAAATTATAAGAAGTCATAGCCTTTCGGCTATGATTTCGCAGCTTGAGGAAAAGTTTCCTGAGCTTATAGAATATAAAAGAATTGCTCGTTTCTTAACAGACAGCTACTATGATAGACGTTATGAAAGTGAAGATTATGTCATGCTTGAGCCAGATGAGTATGAGGATTACTTAGCTCAAAGCTTAGAGTTTATTGAATACCTAAGAAAGTTATGCGGGGTGACTTCTTGTAAGGAGGAAGGCTAATATGCTTAAACATATTGCACATGTAGGGGTTACTGTATCTAATTTAGAAAGATCTATAGATTTTTATCAAAATGTATTAGGTCTATCTTATAAAGGGCAGATGGTTATGGAAGGAGAGGCTACAGATACACTTTTTGGAACAAAGGGATGTAAAGTCAAAGTAGCCTATTTAGAGGGAAGTAAGCTTTTGCATACACCGCCTGTAGAACTCTTAGAATTTATAACACCGCCAGTGAAGAATATTACAAATAGGCTAGATCAAATAAGTATTAGTGAACTTTGTTTCTATGTAGACTACATTGATTTAGTATATGAAAAATTAAAAGAGAAAGGTGTAGGGTTTCTTTCTACACCCCAATATTTTGATTTAACAACGCAAGGATTTGGTAAGAGTAAGGCTGTTTATTTTAAAGACCCTGATGGGATTCTATTAGAACTTATAGAAGAAATAGAGTAAGGATATTTAAAGGGGCATTTAGGGCAGGTAAGTGTAAAACTATTGTTGTATTTTCTCGTTTTTCATATAATTCTTATGTAAGCTTACACAACAAGATATGAAAGGAATGGGGAGATGAAGCTGACTATTAATCAAAGTCTAAATCAGGGAGAGACAGAAGTTATTATTAACTGCAATGTAATAGATGCTAGGCTACAGCATTTGATAGATTACATTAGGCAACACTCCTTTTCTCTAGAAGGGAGGATAGGAGATCAGGTGTATAGTATTGCATTAGAAGATATCTATTACATGGATTGTGTAGATGGAAAGACCTTTCTATATAGTCAGGAACAAGTTTATGAGAGTAAAGAACGCTTAAATACTTTAGAAGAAAAGCTAGGCAGGACTTCTTTTACGCGTATTAGTAAGAACTGTATCTTAAACTGCATGTATTTAAAAAGTGTCAGTCCACTTTGGAATCATCGTATGGAAGCTACTTTGACAAGCGGGGAAAAGTTAGTGATTACACGCAATTATATCGGAAGTTTAAAAGAGAAGTTAGAAATGGGGAGGTTTAAGCATGCATAAAATTATGAAGTTTTATTTTCCGGGAACTTGTATAGTTTTTACACTAGCTATGCTTTCAACGACAATCACTAATGCCTTATATGGGGATTTTAGTGATTATCATATGTATATGTTAGAAATATTAGGAATGATTATTTTGTTTTATACCTTAGATAATTTTATTTCTAAGATAAATTTTAAGACTTATAGAAGTTATGTGTTAACGGGATACACTAGTATGCTTATTATTTATTTAGGACTAGGTAAAGTGTTTGGCTGGTTTCAGTTTACTATAAGTAATATTATTAGTGTAACCATTCCATTTACATTGATTTATATAGGCATCTATTCTTATTTTAGATATATGGGTAGGAAAGAAGCAGATAGAATCAATCAACTTTTAAATCAGTAAAAAGCTGCCTTATCGGCAGCTTTTTGTTAGAGACGTGTATACATATAAGTATGGCGATATTTGTAAATACAGATAATAGAGATTACTAGAGTTGATAACTCAGCAAAAGGCACAATAAGCCATACGCCATTTACACCTAAAAATCTTGGTAAAATCAATAGCCCAATAACAAAGAAGACAAAGGTTCTAAGTAAGGAAAGTAGGGCAGAGATTTTACCGTTTGAAAAGGCAGTAAACATACCTGATGCAAAAATATTAAAACCTGAAAGAAGAAAGCCGATGGAGAAAATTTTAAAACCATTTAATGCAATTTCAAATAAGCTAGAACCTTTTTTAGCAAATAGACTAATGAGTATATCTGAGCCTAATGAGGTAATAAGAAAGGAACTCACTGCAAACAAGCTAATAAAGATAAAGCTATAGCGTACTAGATTTCTAAGTTGCTCACGATCACGGCTGCCATAGTTATAACTAATACGAGGTGATACACCTGAGGTAAAGCCTAGGTAAGCTGAAGAAAGTAGGAACTGAACATACAAAATAATCGTAATAGCAGCAATGCCTTCTTCTCCTAAAAGTCTAATCATAGCAAAGTTATAGAGTATAGTTGTAACAGAAGCAGCTAATTGCGTCACCATTTCTGAAGCGCCATTACTGCAGCTTTTAATGATAACATTAAAGTGAAATTTAGATTTTACAAAGTGCAATGTATGACTACGCTTGCAGAAGTAAAGAAGTCCGATTAGAGTTGGGAATACATAACCTAAACATGTAGCAAGTGCAGCGCCAGCAACACCCATTTGTAAAGGAACAATGAAAATATAATCGAGTACCACATTAATAAGGCCACCCATGATTGAACTTATTAAGCCTAGATGAGCAGCTCCAGCTGTTACAAGAAAATAATCAAAATACATTTTAAGAATAATAAAAGGCGAACAGATGAGCATAATTGTTAAGTAGGCATAGCAATCCTTGTAGAGTATATCTGTAGCTCCTAAACTGTAAATAAGTGGTTTAATAAGGAGCAGGCAACTAATAGAAAGTATAACGCCTATAAGAACAGCACTTAAAGTAATAAGGCTGAAATGCTCACGTGCTTCAGTTAGTTTATCTTCCCCCATAGATTTTGCTACAAGGGCACTCCCGCCTGTAGCGAACATAACGCCGATACCAATCAAGATATTGATGACAGGATATACAATATTGGTAGAAGAAAGGGCATTGGCACCTACAAATTGAGAGATAAACATGCCATCTACAATAGTATAGAGAGCAAAGAAGATCATCATAACAATAGTTGGTAATGTATAGCGAATAAGTGAAAGAAATGTAATTTTTTTACTTAATGCTTGGCTCATAATATGTACCTCCTTGCTTGAATAAATTAACCTAGTTTATAATAAAGTATCCAGTTACAGGATAGTCAATAAGGAGAATTCAAAATGAGTTTAAATCAAGTAAAATATTTTAGTTCAGGGGAATTTGCAAGGCTTTGTGGTGTACATAAAAAAACACTCTTTCACTATGATGAAATTGGCCTTTTTAAACCAGATAAAATTATGGAAAATGGCTATAGATATTATTCGCAATGTCAGCTAGAACTTTTTAATGTCATTTATACCTTAAAGGAAATTGGTATGCCACTTAAAGAGATTAAGGTCTTTATGGATAAGCGTTCACCAGAAAAAGTAATAGAGTTATTTAAATATGAAAATCAGCAGATTGAAGAAGAGATTCGTAACCTTAGGAAAAAGCAGCAGTTGATGGCGACTAAGATAAGATTGATTGAAGAGGGATTGAGCCCCATACAACATATAGCAGTAGAATTTCAAGAACAAGAATTTATGGTTTTAAGTAACCCTATACAAGAGGTGGAAGAAGACTATGATTTAGAAACTTATGCTGCGCATATTGAGTATTGCGAAAAAGAGCAGCTAGGAATGGGCTACTTACCTGGTTCTATTATTAAGCAGGAGCACCTAATAGGGCATGAATTTAGAAGATATAGCTATTACTTTTCAAAAGTAGTAGCAGAAGATTATAGGGAAGGCATGTACATTAAGCCAGATGGAATGTACGTGATAGGTTACCTAAAAGGGTATTATGATAAAACCTATGCATTATATGAAAAAATGATGGATTATATAGATAAAGAAGGATTTAAAGTGATAGGAGATGCTTATGAAGAAGTACTAATAGATGAAGTTTCAGTAAAAGAAAAAGAAGATTATATCCTTAAGATTTCTATCCTGATTCAGAAAAACTATTAAAACAAGGAGGCAAAACTAATGAAATTGTTTTGCCTCCTTGTTATTGCAAGAGAGTAATTTATTATAAGCAGAATCAATACAAAAGGCACCAAGGGGAGCTGTTACTAAAATGGCAACAACAGAGACAGTAAGTACAATGGGGCCACAGGCAAGGCCCATGCTAAGCGGGATGCCACCAATAGCAGCTTGTACTGTTGCTTTAGGCATATAGGCAAGTATACAAAAAAGACGTTCTCTAGGATTCAGGGGTGTGCCTAATAAGGAAATCCATACGCCAGAAGCTCTAAATATAAGAGCGATTACAATAAGTATAAAGGACGGTAAGATTGCTTTGAGTGCATAACTCAGATCAACAATAGCACCCACTAAGACGAAGAGTAGAAGCTGAGCAGCAATCCAGAGTTTAGACAACTTCAAAGAGAGCCTTTGTGCTAATGGGCCATAGTCACGGTAAAGTAAAGCACCTAGAGACATAATAGCAATTAAACCCGAAAAAGGTATGAATGCTTCTAGATGGTCTTCAAGACCTACCAAAAGAAAAGCAATGCTTAATAAAATAATGACTTTTATAGAATCGCGTAAATGAACACGTTTAAAGTAAGCTGTAAGCCCTATGCCAAGAATAATGCCGATTATAATGCCTGTTAGAATAGAAATAGGAATGCTTAAAAAGCTTAGGCCATTAAAATGACCTCCATCTGCTAAGGCTGTAAAAGAAGTAAAGAGTACAATAACAAAAATATCATCAACGGAGGCACTTGCCATAATGAGTTGAGGAATACTTTTATCCGTTCCATAGCCTTCTTCAATGAGCTTTACCATACGAGGAACAATAACTGCAGGAGATACAGCAGCAAGTACAGTCCCTAATAGAGCGGCCTCGAGAAACGAAATATGAAAGATGAGAGGGGCAAATAGTAAGATGCCTATTAATTCCAAAGTAGCAGGAATAAAACACATTAAAAGTGCAGGACGCCCTACTTTTTTGAGGGATTCAAGGTCTAGTGAAAGTCCTGCACGAAGTAGAATGATCACAAGTGCCATCGTTCTAAGGTCAGGACTAATTAAAAGAATATTGGGATCTAATAGATTAAGTGCATAGGGACCTAATAGCATACCTGTTAGAAGCATACCAAGTAAATCAGGTAATTTTAATTTTTTCACCATACTACTTAGTAGTAAACCTACTAAGAAAATAAGTGCTAAACTTGTAAGTAACATTTTATCCTCCTTTATTTTCAAAAGCCTAAGCGCAAAAAAAGCTGGTGACTCTGCTAGGCGCAGAAGTCATCAGCTTTAATATTAGCGGTTTCGGTCTCATGTACCAAGGGAGTACTTCATTCCCTTTAGTATTTAATTAAAGTTATTTTAACATGAGAAAGTCTATATAGCAATTTTTTTTTATTTTTCAAGTTCTTCTGGCCAATCAGAAATAGCGCCTAGATTATAAACTTTATCATAACCTTGACTTTCTAAAATATGGCAGCCTACTTTGCTTCTTACACCTGCTCTACAGTAAACGTAAATAGGTTGATGTAAGTCTTCTAATGCTTCACATGCATGGTCTTCAAGCATGTGAAGTGGAATATGAAGGCAGCCTTTAATGTGTCCTTCTTTGTATTCGTAATCTTCTCGAACATCTAAAATAATAGCATTGTTTTCTGCTTTTAAGTTTTTATACATTTGGTTCATCAGATTGTCTCCTTGATGCAAATAAAATATAAATAAAGTATAAGTATCTTTATCATAATATATAGAGATACTTATATCTTTTAAATAGCTATTCTTATTATACATTAAAATTAAGAAAAGATAAAACTATAAATAGACTTGAGTTGCTATAAATAAGTATGGTATAGTTAAATGTTTGATACATTTATCAACTATTAAATATAAAATAAGGAGAAACGCTATGAAAAAAAGAATGCTAGTTATTTCACTTGATGCAATGATTTCTGAAGACTTAGAATATATGAAAACACTCCCTAATTTAGGACCTATCGTAAATAACGGATCTATTGTAAAAAATTCTCAAACAGTCTATCCTTCATTAACTTATACAGCACATGCTTCTATGATTTCTGGTACTTATCCAGATAAACATGGTGTTGTAAATAATGAGATTTTTAATCCATTTATGAAATTTGGTGATTGGTTTGAAAATCGTACAGATATTCATGCGAATATCTTACCAGAAGAATGTGAAAAGCATGGCCTTAAAGTACTTATTAACAGTTGGCCGACAATGGTAGGGGCTGATGTAACTTGGAACCTTCAACGTGCAGGTATTCACCAGGTTGCAGATGATAAAAAAGCTTCTATGATTGCCAATTCTACACCAGGCCTTATGGAAAGAATGTATGAACTTTGCAGTGACGCATGGAAAGAAGATAAATATTATGATTCAGATAAATTCTCTGGTCTTGCAAGTAAAATCCTTATTGAAGAATCTGCTCCAGATGTCATCTTTATGCATATGACACTTATTGATCATTACAGACATGTATATGGTGTATACAGTGAAAAAATCAAAGATGCTATTAAATTTATTGATGAAATGCTCGGCTATACTTTTGATGCACTTAAAGAAAAAGGGCTTTATGATGAAACAATCTTTGTAATTTGTTCAGACCACGGTCAAGTCAACATCGATGAAAGCATCAACATTAATCAAGATTTCATTAAAAAGGGCTGGATTACAGTAGATGAAGACTTCAATGTAACAGACTGGAAAGTTTATGCACACTCAGCAGCAGCTTCAGCACAAGTTTATGTAAAAGATGGTGATCCTGCTCTTATCAAAGAAGTAGGTGAGTACTTAGAAGCAAATAAAGAACGTTTTAGAATCGATCGTATGTTCACAATGGATGAAGTGAAAAATGAATTTAATTTAGATGGTCAATTTGTATATGTATTAGAAGCAAAAGAAGGTGTTGGTTATAACTTCCGTTTAAGTGATCCATTTGAGAAAAAGGTTGCTAATGAAGATTACCGTACAAGTGTAGGAACACATGGACATATTCCAACAAGAGGTTCTCAACCAGCGCTTGTAATAAGTGGACCTGGTATTCCAAAAGGTCGTATTATTGAGAAAGCAAGTAATGTAGATATTGCGCCAACATGTGCAGCACTTTTAGGTTTCGAAATGCCAGGTGCAGATGGACGTGTATTAAAAGAACTTATTTTCTAGGGCAGAGAAATAAGTTTTAAATAGATGAATAACAAGCAGCTATTAGGGCAATTACTCTAAAAAATGTAAGGGATAGATGAGTGAGAGGAGTTTGACTTTGCATGATGAGGAGAAAGAAACATACTAATAGCTGCTTATTACATTTATTAGGACTTTTAGCTGGTTCAGGATTTATACTTTTATGCGTAGCATTTGGTTTATACTTCCTAACTGAAAAGCCAAGTATATATGAACAAGATGATAGAGTCATGAATCCCCCTCTTAGTTTAGAGCAAGAGGTAAGTAGTATGGGAGAAGGGCTAGAAGAGGCCAAGCGCTCTTCTAATGAGGTAGCAGATATAACAGATGAAAGTGTAGAAGCTTCTGTTAGAGCACCTGAAGAGAAAATAGAGGAAAAGTCACTAGAAGATTCAGTGGAAGTAGTACAAGATGATATAGCACCTGATGTATCAGCAGATACGAGTGATGAAAGTCGTATAGAACCTTCATCTGAAATAGGGGGAGAGTCTTTAGAATTTGAAGAAGTAACTGTGTACGATTCCTATGTTTTACAGCTAGATGAAGATGTTTTAGACCAAATTGAACACACTTTAAAGAATGGGCAGATTGATTATGCAGCAGTAATAAGTGAGATGTTTAGCAGTTTATCTTTTTCGGAACAAGTTAAATTGCTGAACATGATTCTGTCAAAGGTGCAAAACATCAATATAAACGAAATATGGAATATGATTAGTGATGGTGTAAGCAAAGAAGATAGTGTAAGGTTACAACAATTGGTACAGGAGCATTTTACCCTAGAGGAATTAGATGAGTTATATAGTTATTATGCTTCTCTGGATATAGTGGAAAATGAATAAGAAATAAACTGACCTTTAGTTTTGTGTTTTACAGAAAATGAGGTCAGTTTTTTTGTAAGTTATATGAATATAAATACAAAAAAATAAAAAAATATTAAAAATAAGTTGCATAATTAATTATATATAAGTATAATAATTAATAAAATAAATTTTCTAAAAAGTTGATAAATAGTTTAAGGGGGATGAAAATGATGAAAGTAGCAATATTAGGGGCAACAGGATATGTAGGGGCAGAGCTAGTACGGCTGCTTTACAGACATCCTAAAGTACAACTTACACATCTTTCTTCACATAGTTATCAAAGTGAATCCTATAGCAAAGTTTATCCGCACTTTAAGGGGTTAGTAGAGGAAGTATGTATAGAAGATGATTTAAATAAAATAGATGCAGATATGCTTTTCATTGCTTTGCCACATGGCTTTGCGAGTAAGATTGTAACGCCGACGTTACTGCAGAAAACAAAGGTTATTGATATGGGTGCAGATTTTCGTATGAGCAAGGAGGCTTATGATAACTGGTATCAGGTAGAACATTTTGGTGAGGAGCTTCTAGAACAAGCTATCTATGGATTAAGTGAATGGAATAGAGAAAAGATTAAGTCAGCACAACTTATTGCTAATCCAGGATGTTATGTAACATGTAGTCTTCTAAGTCTTATTCCGTTAATTAAAGAAAAGGTAATAGATTTAGAGAGTATTATCATTGATGCTAAGTCAGGTGTAACTGGCGCAGGTAGAGGGTTAAGTATAGGAAGTCATTATACGGAATGTAATGAGAGTATCAAAGCTTATGGGCTCACGACTCATAGACATACACCTGAAATAGAAGAGAAGCTTCTATGCTTTGGAGGAGCAGAAGTGACACTTACCTTTACACCTCATCTAGTCCCGATGAATCGAGGAATTTTAACAACTATTTATGGAAAGCTTAAAGTCGGTGTAACAAATGAACACATTATGCATATTTATAAAAAATATTATAAGGATGAGAAATTTATAAGGTTGCTAGGTGATACAGCTGTAGCAGAGACAAGATGGGTAAAAGGATCTAATTTCTGTGATATAAGTTTTAAAGTAGATGAACGTACAGGAAGAGTCATTATCGTGAGTGCATTAGATAATATGATAAAAGGTGCAGCAGGTCAGGCTGTACAGAATATGAATTTGATGATGGGATGGCAGGAAGACTTAGGGTTAGAGGATGCACCTATTTTTCCAGCTTAATAAAAATAAGGGGGGAATAAAATGAAACTGATTAATCAAGGGATCTTAGCAGCGAAAGGTTTTGTAGCTGCAGGAGAGCATATAGGAATAAAAAAACAAAAAAAAGATATGGCTATGTTGTATAGTAAAGCGCCTTGTATGTATGCAGGGGCTTTTACTCAAAACAAGGTAAAAGCTGCACCTGTTATATGGGACCAAAAAGTATTAAAGGCAGGGGAAAAAGTTCATGCGGTTGTAATCAATAGCGGTAACGCTAATGCTGTAACAGGTATAAAAGGACACAAGGATACCGAGCAGATGGCCCAGTGTACGGCAGAGCAGTTAGGTATTAAGAAAGAAGAAGTACTTGTGTGCTCTACAGGTGTGATAGGGGTGCCTCTTCCTATGGATTGTATATTAGATGGCATAGATAGGATAGCTAGTAAGTTAGAGCATACCCCTTTAGCAGCAAAGAGTGCAGCAGAAGCGATTTTAACAACAGATACATTTACAAAGGAGATTGCCTTAGAAGAAACTATTGGAGGGTATCAGATTAGGCTAGGAGCTATAGGAAAAGGTTCAGGTATGATTCATCCTAATATGGCTACTATGCTTGCCTTTATTACAACAGATATTAATATTTCACAGACGATGCTTCAGAAAGCACTCAGTGAGTGTGTAGAGACTTCCTTCAATATGATTACAGTAGATGGAGATACAAGTACCAATGACAGCGTTATCGTATTAGCGAATGGGGTAGCAGGGAACTCTTGTATTATAGAGGAAAATGAAGATTATGAAGCCTTTAAGGGCATGCTTTTTGAGGCGCTTAAATATGTAGCTATTTCCATTGTAAAAGACGGAGAGGGTGCAACGAAGCTATTAGAAGTAGAAATACAAAATACCTTAGACTTTGCATCCGGTAAAGCGCTTGCTAAAAGTATTTTAACATCTAGCTTAGTGAAAACGGCTTTCTTTGGAGAAGATGCTAACTGGGGGAGAATATTGGCCGCTATGGGGTATGCAGGCGTAGATTTTAATGTGGAGGGTGTTAGTCTTGCTTTAGAAAGTGCAGCAGGTTCTATTCACCTATTTAAGCAAGGTACGCCACTTAAATTTAATGAGATAAAAGCTAAGCATATTCTAGAGGAAGCTGAAATTAAAATTGTTGTAAAGATGAGCGAAGGTAGTGAAACAGTAACCGCATGGGGATGTGACCTAAGCTATGATTATGTAAAAATAAATGGAGAATATAGAAGTTAGGGGGAGGGTAAATGAATTATCAAATTATCGAAAAGGCGAAGGTGTTAAGTGAAGCACTCCCTTATATACAGGCATTCAAAGATCAGGTGGTAGTTATTAAGTATGGTGGGAGTGCTATGCTTGATCCTAAGATCAACGAGACCATTATTCAAGATATGGTCTTGCTTAAATCAGTAGGATTAAGACCTGTTATTGTTCATGGTGGGGGGCCTGAAATTAACCAGATGTTAAATAAGATGGCTATAGAGTCTAGCTTTATAGATGGACTTAGGGTAACTACTAAGGAGACGGTAGAAGTAGTAGAGATGGTACTTGCGGGTAAGGTGAATAAGAAAATTGTTTCTATGATTCATGAGCAAGGAGGAAGTGCTGTAGGACTTACTGGAAAAGATGGACAGATGATAGAAGCTAAGAAGCTAGAAAAAGGAAGGATAGATTTAGGATTTGTAGGCGAGATTACAAAGGTGCATACTAAGCTCATTAACACTTTAATAGAAGGTGATTTTATACCTGTTATTGCACCTATTGGTACAGATAAAGAAGGGCATACGTATAATATTAATGCAGATTATGTAGCAGTAGCCGTTGCTGGGGCATTAAATGCGCAGAAGTTAGTTTTCTTAACAGACGTAGAAGGCGTACTGAAAGATAAGGAAAATCCTTCTTCACTTATTTCTTATTTAAGTAAGAGCGAAGCAGTAGAGTATCTAGAAGATGGTACTATAAAAGGTGGTATGATTCCGAAAGTGACTTGTTGTTTAGAAGCTATAGATAAAGGGGTTGAAATGGTTCATATTCTAGATGGGAGAGTACAGCATGCACTGATTCTTGAAATTTATACTCATAAAGGAATAGGAACTATGCTTTATAAAGGTGAGGAGGAGAAAGATGTTTAGCCAGTTAGAAAAACAATATATGATGCCTACATATGAACGTTTTAACTTGGTGCTAGAAAAGGGAGAAGGATGTTATGTCTATGATGAAGAAGGTCATAAGTATCTAGATATGGGCAGTGGGATTGCTGTAAACAGTTTAGGGTACCATCACCCTGTACTGACAGAAGCACTTAAAAATCAGGTGGGTAAACTTATCCATACATCAAATTATTATTATACTAAGCCGCAGATAGAAGCAGCTCAGTTACTTGTCACCTATAGTTCGTTAGATAAAGTTTTCTTCTGCAACAGTGGAACAGAAGCTAATGAAGGTGCTATTAAACTTGCTAGAAAATATGGTAAGCAAAAATCTCCTTCAAAGACACAGATTATTAGTTTAAAAGGGGGATTTCATGGGCGTACTTTGGGAGCTTTAAGTGCTACACCAAAAGAGCAGTACCAAAAGGATTTTAAGCCTTTAATGCCAGACTTCTACTATGCCCAGTTCAATGATATAGAAGATATAAAAGCCTGCATCAATGAAAATACCTGTGCAGTTATATTAGAAGTCATTCAAGGTGAAGGTGGTATCATTCTAGCAGATGAGGTTTACCTTAAAGAAATAGAAAAATTATGCGCACAGTATGATGCACTGTTTATCATAGATGAGGTTCAGACAGGGATTGGGAGAACAGGAAGTTTGTTTGCCTACTCGCAATTTGGACTTCAACCTGATATTGTAACAACTGCAAAGGGCTTAGGGGCAGGCTTACCTATTGGTGCTATTTTATGTACAGAGAAAGCAAATGTTTTTGCGCCAGGTAATCATGGTACTACTTTTGGTGGGAATTTATTAGCTACGACAGCGGCTAGCGTAGTGCTTAAGGAATTATGTGAAAATGGCCTTATGGAACATGTACAGAGCGTAAGTAAGTATTTGAAAGATAAGCTTTTAAAAATGCAAGCAAAAAGTGAGAAAATAGTAGAGGTAAGGGGAATGGGGCTTATGATCGGTATTGAAACAAAGGAACCTGTCAAACCTTTGCTAGAAAAATGTATGGCTAAAGGTCTTCTTGCTATTGGAGCAGGTGAGAAAGTGATCAGGCTATTGCCGCCACTTATCATAACAGCCAAGCAAGTTGATGAAGGTATAGCTATTTTAGAAGAGTTACTTATATAAAAGCAAAAGATACCTATATAAAAAGGTAGAGCCTTTCTTAGGAATTAGAAGGACTCTACCTTTTCGTTTATTCTGGATAAGTTAAGTGAGCTGGTGTAAGATTGTGAAGAACCTCTAAATATTTCTTAGCTTCAAAGCGTGCCATAGGTAAGTTCATATCTAAATAGTTACCGCAGTCACGTGCTGATGCCCCAGGTACTTCGCCTTCAAAAGTTGCAACAAACTCAAAGAGTTCAGTAATAAGAGTTGCAATATCTGCTGAAGAACGGTCACCTTTTAAAATGAGGTAAAAGCCTGTACGACAGCCCATTGGTCCAAAGTATACAACGTCACTTTCCCATTTTGAATGGTTACGAAGGAAAGTAGCACCTAAATGTTCAATTGTATGCATTTCAGCATTTTGAAGTACAGGTTCTTTATTAGGCATTTTCATGCGAAGATCATAAGTTGTCACAGCATGTTCACCTACATAATCTACTCTAGATACATAAATACCTGCTAACAGGTCTAAATGATTAACTGTAAAACTTGCAATTTTTTTCATAATCAAAATCCTTTCTTAAACGTTTAATCTTATTATACACTGAAAGACGTTTTGCTTTCTATGAAAATATGATATGATAAATCTAATTCACTAAAACGATTGAAAAAAGAGGTGCAATCATGGAAAATGAAAAAAAAGTCATCTTTAGTGGGATGCAGCCTTCAGGGGTTATCACACTTGGAAATTATTTAGGTGCACTCAAAAACTGGACCAACTTACAAGATGAATATAATTGTTTATATTGTATCGTAGATATGCATGCCATTACAGTAAGACAAGATCCAGCTACACTTAGAAAAAATGCAAGAAACCTTCTTATGCAATATATAGCAGCTGGTCTTAATCCAGAAAAAAACGTGATTTACTATCAATCACATGTATCTGCACATGCTGAACTTGCTTGGATTTTAAATTGTTATACTTATATGGGTGAGTTAAGTCGCATGACTCAGTTTAAAGAAAAATCAAGCAAGCATGGAGAAAATATCAATGCAGGATTATTTACTTATCCAGCCCTTATGGCAGCAGATATTCTTCTTTTCCAAACAGACCTTGTACCGGTTGGTGCAGACCAAAAACAACATTTAGAACTTGCACGTGATATTGCTACGCGTTTTAATGGTTTATATGGAGATACATTCAAAGTGCCAGAGCCTTATATTGGCAAAGTAGGTGCTAGAGTTATGAGCCTTCAAGAGCCAACAAGTAAAATGTCTAAATCAGATGAAGATGCTAATGCAAGTATTTATCTTATGGATGATCCAGATGCAATTATGCGTAAATTCAAACGTGCAGTAACAGACTCAGATGTTTGTGTACGTTTTGACCAAGAAACTAAGCCAGGTATTAGCAATCTAATGAGCATTTATGGAGCTATTACAGGTCAAACTATGGAGCAAATTCAATCTGAGTTTGAAGGTAAAGGCTATGGTGATTTTAAAATGCGAGTAGGAGAAGCTGTAGTAGAAGAGCTTCGTCCGCTTCAAGCACGCTTTAAAGAATTAAGTAGCGATAAAACATATATTGATAGCGTTATTAAGAAAAATGCTGAAACAGCTAACTATCTTGCAACAAAAACACTTCGCAAGGTACAGAAAAAAGTGGGATTCCCGCCGGTTGTGCGCTAAGAATTTAAAAATAAAAAGATGTGACGATGCATTTACAAGCATTTTCACATCTTTTTTGTGAAAAATAACATTTATAAGGAAACTACTCACTAATATTATGCATAAAACCTCGTCCATTTCCAAACACTTGTGCAGTTGGAGTTACAGTTACAAAAGCTGCTAGATCATGATGCGCAACAATAGATTTAATTTTAGCAAGTTCTCGAATACTAACAGTGGTATAGAGAATATAGCGGTTAGCTTGGGTATAGGCGCCTTGCGCAGGGATAATTGTGACCCCACGAAGCAATTCAGACATAATATGATTAGCCATGGGCTCATAATGTGTTTCGTCTGTAATAATAAAGAGTGTACGTTTATAGTTGACACCATCTACGACAAAGTGTGTGACACGGCTAGCAACAAACATAGTAGCAAGAGTCAAAGTAGCAAGGTCAATATTAAAAAAACAAATAGAAAGAACAATAATGACAGTATTAACCATCATGTTGACATTAGCCATACTAATGGAGAAGTGTTTGTTGACGATTTTAGCGATAATATCAGAACCACCTGTAGAGCCATCGCCTCTAAAAATAATACCACTTCCAAGTCCGTTTAAAAGTCCACCTAGCACAATAACAGTAAGAGGGCTTTCTGTAGAAATAGTAATAGAAGGAGTCACCTCAAGCCAGAAAGAAAGCATGAGCATGCCGAAGAGACTAAATATGATAAAGTGCTTTTTTAGGAAAAATATAGCGATAATGAATAAAGGAATATTAAGAACAATGACCATTAGACCTACATTCCAGTCTAAGGTTAGATGTAAGAAAGTAGCTATGCCATTAATACCTCCACTTAAAAGCCGATTAGGAATAAGAATAGCATTTGTAGATAAAGCTATTAAGAAAGTTCCTACAATAATAAAAAGAGTACGCTGAATATCTAATTTTAATTTGGGCATGGACATCTCCTTTCTAAAAATAAACTAAATATTTTATAATTTTTCGTATAATTATATTATAAAGGTAGTTTGAGAGGATTGAAAAGCTTTTATAACTAAAAAGTTAAAATTCATTTTGTCAAAATGAGTCTTAGGGTGTAAGATAAAAAGAGATAAGAAAAGCAGGTGATAGAACATGAAATTTTTAACAGATATGCATATTCATACAGTAGCAAGTGGACATGCTTATAGTACAATAGATGAAATTGCAAGATTTGCAGCTGAAAAAGGATTAAAAGTTATTGCGATGACAGATCATAGTAGTGGCATGCCAGGTGGTCCTCATGACTTCCACTTCCATAATATGCGTGCTATTCCAAGAGTATTATATGGTGTAACAGTAGTGCGTGGTATAGAGGCTAATATTGTTGATTTTGATGGTAAAGTAGACATTAACGAAGACTATATCAATGTTTTAGATTTTGCTATTGCAAGTCTTCATCCACCATGCATTCGTTTTGGTGATAAAGAAGAAGTAACTCGTGCGATGATTGGTGCCATGGAAAATCCTTATGTGAAGATTTTAGGGCACCCAGGGGATAACCGTTATCCGTTTGACCATGAAGCTGTTGTATTAGCTTCTAAGCGTACAGGTACTTTACTTGAGGTGAATAATGCTTCTTTAAGACCAGGAGGTTTTAGACCAGGTGTGAGAGAGAACCTTGTAGAACTTCTTAAATATTGTAAAATACATGGTGTACCTGTTATAGCAAATACAGATGCGCATACTGCGTACGCTGTAGGTGAGTTTGAAGAAAGTATTAGACTTTTTGAAGAAGTAGACTTTCCTAAAGAACTTATTCTGAACCTATATCCTGAAAGATTGCTTGACTTTATTACTCTAAAGAATTGAAATGGCAGATGGAATAGGATAAAATGGTGAAGAATATAGGAGAGGGGGAAGTTGCAAGATGAATAGTAAACTAAAAGATGATATGACAGATCGTTTGTTTGAAGCTATTTTAAAGCTTGAAAATATAGAAGAGTGTTATGCATTCTTTGAAGATATATGTACCATTAATGAAATCAAATCACTGGCTCAAAGGTTAGAAGTAGCTAAAATGCTGGAGGAGAAAAGAACATATACAGAAATTCAGCAGATTACAGGTGCATCTACAGCTACTATTAGTCGTGTGAATAGATGTTTAAGTTATGGTTCGGATGGTTATAAATTAATTTTAGAGAGAGTTAAAAAATAAAACAGCTTGAGGGAGCTGTTTTATTTTTTGAATACTCATAAGAAAAAGGAGAGAGTGTGAATGGACTTTACATCAGGATTGAATGATAGACAAAAAGAAGCTGTTCTGCATACAGAAGGTCCACTTCTTGTTTTAGCAGGGGCAGGTTCTGGGAAGACGCGTGTACTAACACACCGTATTGCCCACTTAATAGAAAATAAAAGGGTAACACCTTGGTCAATTTTAGCTATTACCTTTACGAACAAAGCAGCTGCAGAGATGCGTGAGCGTGTAGGAAACTTAGTTGGAGAAAATACAGTGCGTGATATGTGGATTAGTACCTTTCATGCTATGTGTGTACGTATTTTACGACGTAATAGTGAGAAGTTAGGGTATGGCAGATACTTTACGATTTATGATACAGCAGACCAGAAAGCTGTTATTAAGGAAGTTATGAAAATGCTTAACCTTAATGAAAAGAATTATCCCGTATCATCTGTACTGGGGACAATCAGCAGTCAGAAAAACCAGTACATTACAGCTGAAGAATTTGCAGCTTCTGCTGGGGATGATTATAAGAATAAAATGATTGCCAAAATCTATGCACATTATCAAAAGAAACTAAGAGAAAATGATGCGATGGACTTTGATGATTTACTTCTTAACACATGTATTCTTTTTAGAGACCATAAAGATGTTTTAGAATTTTATCAAGATAAATTCAGATATATTTTAGTAGATGAGTATCAGGATACAAATGGTGTACAGTATCAGCTTGTACAGCTTCTTGCTAAAAAGTATAAAAACCTTTGTGTAGTAGGGGATGATGACCAGTCTATCTATGGATGGCGTGGTGCAGATATTAGTAATATCTTAGACTTCGAGCGTGATTTTGACAATGCAGCAGTTATCAGACTTGAGCAGAATTACCGCTCTACACAAAATATCTTGGACGCAGCTAATAAAGTTGTAGCGCATAACCAAGGTCGTAAAGTGAAAAAACTTTGGACAGAAAATGAAAAAGGTGAACGTATTAGTATTCTTCAAATGGATAATGAATACCGTGAAGCTGACGCTATTTCAGAAATTATTGTAAATGGTATTGAAAATGGCGACTATGACTATAAGGACTATGCTATTCTTTATCGTACCAACGCACAGTCTCGTGTACTAGAGGAAAAAATGATGCAGCATGATATTCCTTATCGTTTACTTGGAGGTACACGCTTCTACGAACGTAAAGAAGTTAAAGACATGCTTGCATATCTTAGAACAGTAGCCAATACAAAAGATGATATTTCTATGAAACGTATTATTAATGTACCAAGACGTGGTATTGGTGCATCAAGCTTAGAAACTATTACACGTTATGCCAATGTACAAGGCATGGATTTCTATGAAGCAGCTAAGTTGTCTAAAGAAATGAGTATTTTAGGAAATGGACCTGCTACAAAAGTACTTGGATTTGTAAATCTTGTTGAAGAGCTTAAAGAGATTGCAAGGGAAGATGATGTGAAAGTACTACTTGAAAATATTATTGAGAAGACAAGCTATAGAGAGTACCTTCGTCAGACAGAAGGGGAAGACTACTTAGAGCGTATTGCCAATATCGAAGAGCTTGTATCGAAAGCAGCTTCTTATATGGAAACGAGTGAAGAGCCATCCTTAGCAGCTTTCCTTGAAGACATTGCTTTAGTGGCAGATGTGGATAACTATGATGCTAATAGTAACTCTATTGTTCTTATGACACTTCATAGTGCCAAAGGCTTAGAGTTTCCAGTGGTATTTATCCCGGGGGTAGAAGAAGGCTTATTCCCTAGCTATATGAGTATGACAGAAGGGGACGATAAAGTAGAAGAAGAAAGACGTCTTTGTTATGTAGGGATTACCCGTGCAAGAGAAAAACTCTATATGCTTTATGCACAGCAAAGAACCGTGTTCGGTCGTACACAAGGTGCTGTATGCTCTAGGTTTATTAAAGAGATTCCTATTGAAGTAACTAACTTAGAAGCACTTGAGAGGAAGAAACAGCAGCCATTTAGACCAACTATGCAACCAGTATCAAAAGGTACATCTACAAGCGGAATGACACGTGGTACAAGTGGGCAGACGAGAGGATCAGCAGCAGATTACTTTGCTGGTAGACTGAGCATTCCAGCGCCCGCTACTAAAACCCAGAAAGACGGTACGATGCGACTTAATACAGCTTATACTAATCCTCTTTCGCCGTTTAATCGTCAAAAGATAGGAAGTAATAAGGCGGAGTCCTATAAACCTAATACGGGTCTAGCAGGTAAAAAAATCGAAAACCTTCCAAAAGTTGAAGATACTTATGAACAAGGTGATAAAATTAAACATAAGATGTTTGGCACAGGTATGATTACAGCTGTAGAACATACAGAGGATGATGTATTTGTAACAATTGATTTTGACAAAGGTATGACAAAAAAACTAAGTGCTAGATTTGCTAAATTGCAAAAAATGTAAAATATTTAAAAAAGTACTTGATGGTATTTAATGGAAATGGTACAATGTGATTAGAAAGGTTTAGGGCAATGAGGGGGTAGCATTGTGGAAAAAATACAGGATGATTTAAGTTTAGCAGAGCTTGTAACCATTACAGAAGATTTTATTAAATTGGCAGACAAGCTATATAACACGGGTAAGATTACTAGAGAAGAATATGATGAGCTTACCTTTATGAAAAAAGACTTTCTAAAAAAGGCAAAAATGCAACAACAAGAACAAATAAATTATTTCTAAAAAAGAAGACTAAATACGTATGGGGATACAGTATTTAGTCTTCTTTTTTGCATGGATTTTGACCAAAGATGGAAAAACTATTACAATAGAAAGAAAAGAAGGTTGCAAAGGAGAAATTATGAATTACGAAGATAAAATGAGACGTATGCAGGAACTCGTAGATCTACTCAAAAAAGCTGCCTATGCCTATGAGCAGGAAGACAGAGAAATTATGAGTAACTTTGAATATGATAAATTATATGATGAATTATTAGGCTTAGAGGTAGAAACAGGTACAGTTCTAGCAGGAAGTGTAACACAAAAAGTAGGTTATGAAGTAGCTAGCAACCTAAAAAAGGTGACACATCCATCCCGTATGCTTTCATTAGATAAGACAAAAGAAGTAGAAAAGCTCAAGAGCTTCCTAGGCAGTCAGTTTGGTATGCTTTCTTGGAAATTGGATGGCCTTACTATTGTATGTACTTATGAAGATGGTAGACTTGCACAAGCTGTTACAAGAGGCAATGGTGAAATTGGTGAAGATGTTACAAATAATGCTAAAACCTTTATCAATTTACCTCTTACAATTCCTTATAAAGAGCGCCTTGTTATAAGAGGAGAGGCTGTTATTCACTATAGCGATTTTGAGCGTATTAATGAAAAGTTACCAGCAGAAGAAAAGTATAAAAATCCACGTAACTTATGTAGTGGCAGTGTAAGACAACTTAATTCAGAGATTACATCTAAAAGGCATGTAAGATTGTATGCATTTGCAGTAGTAGAGGGGAATGATGAACTAACAAGTAAAATGGAAAAAATGCAGTGGCTTAAAACACTTGGGTTTGAAACAGTGGAGTATAAGGCTGTTACAAAAGATAACCTAGAAGAAGCAGTTCAGTACTTTAGTGAAGAAATCACTAAACGCGACTTTGCATCAGATGGCTTAGTACTTGTATATGATGATATTCTTTATTCAAAAAGTTTAGGAACAACAGCTAAGTTCCCAAAAGATGGTATTGCTTTTAAATGGCAAGATGAAATAAGAGAGACGCATATTTTAAGAGTAGAGTGGAATACTTCAAGAACAGGGCTTATTAATCCAGTAGCCATTTTTGAGCCTGTAGAGTTAGAAGGCACTACAGTAGAACGTGCAAGTCTTCATAACTTAAGTATTGTAGAAGAACTTAAAATTGGTATAGGTGACACAGTAAAAGTATTTAAAGCTAATATGATTATTCCACAAGTAGCCGAAAATCTAACCCAATCAGGACCTATAGATACACCTTGTACTTGTCAGGTATGCGGGGCAGAGACTGTTGTAAAGCAGGATAAAACAGCTAAAACACTTTACTGTCCAAATGGTAACTGCCCAGCGCAGAGAAGCCAGGCATTTGTGCATTATGCAAGCCGTGATGCCATGAATATTGAAGGTTTATCAGAGGCTACAGTAGAAAAATTTCTAAATAAAGGCTTTTTAGTAGACTTTGTTTCTTTGTATCACTTACAAGATTATGAAGAAGAAATTAAAGCTATGGAAGGCTTTGGTCAGAAGTCCTATGATAAATTGATTAAAGCTATTGAAAACACACGTCAAGTGGCATTACATCAATTTATTTATGCTTTAGGTATTTTACAAGTAGGACCTATGAATGCTAAACTCATATGCAAACACTTTGAGGATGACTTGGAACGTATTATGGAAGCTAAAGTAGAAGATTTTGTGACTATAGAAGGTGTAGGGCCAGTTATTGCAAGGGAACTTAGTAACTATTTCCATCTACCAGCAAATAGAGAGATGCTGGGACGTCTTACTTGTGAGGTCAGCTTTATTAAAGCAGAGAAGAAAGATAAAGAAGGTCTTATCTTAGAAGGAAAAACTTTTGTTATTACAGGTGATGTTCATCATTTTGATAATCGTAAGGCGTTAAGTGCTAAAATTGAGGAACTCGGTGGTAAGGTGACTGGGTCTGTAAGTAAGAAGACAGATTACCTTATTAATAACGATAATACATCAGGTTCTAGTAAGAATAAGAAAGCAAAAGAATTAGGGATACCTATTCTTACAGAAGATGAATTTTTAAATATGATTAATGAAGTATAGGGGGGCGTATAGCCCTCCTTTTTTGATAGGAGACTTAATATGAAACTTGATAGAAAGCAGCTTATGAATATTTCAAAACAGGCTAAAATACATTTGACTGAAAGAGAATTAAGTTATTTTGAGAATGAGATTAATCAAACACTTGAAATGTTTAAACCACTAGAAAGATGGGAGATGCATTATGATACTATCCAATATGACCATTAGTAAATTAAGTAGCAGACTAGAAGAAGGTAGTTTAAAGAGTGTGGATCTTACGCGGCATTACTTAGAAAAAGCAAAGCGTATGAATAAAGTTATTAATGCCTATATTCAATTTGATTTAGAAGAATACTTATTAGAGCAGGCCTATAAGGTAGATAAAAGAAGAGAAAAGGGAGAGCAACTCTCCAAATTAGCAGGGTTGCCTATAGGAATTAAAGATAACATTGGGACAAAACGGATGGCTACAACAGCAGCGTCTAGACTTTTACAAGATTTCTATACAGGAGAGAATGCTACAGCAGTGCAAAGGTTAGAAGACTTAGGTGTGATTAACCTAGGAAAATTAAATATGGATGAATTTGGGATGGGGTCTTCTAATGAAAATTCTTTCTATGGCAGTGTGATTAATCCTCTTCATAAAGATTATGTACCGGGAGGTTCTTCAGGAGGGAGTGCTGCGGCAGTAGCTGCAGATATGGCTGTTTTTACATTGGGGACAGATACAGGAGGTTCTATTAGACAGCCGGCATCTTATTGCGGAGTTGTGGGGATGAAACCTACTTATGGCGCTGTGTCAAAATATGGGCTTTTGCATCTGGCACCTTCTTTTGACCAAATTGGAGCAGTAACTAAAACGGTAGAGGATATGGCTATTGTAATGGATAATCTTATAGCTTATGACCCTAAAGACCCTCATTCTAAGATGTATAAAATGGAAAAGTCTTTTGAAAGTAGGCTTAAAGAGGATATAAATGGAATGCATGTAGCGTTGCCAAAGGAATATTTTGGTGAGGGGTTAAGTAAAGAAGCTAAAGAGGCTGTACTAATAGCTGCACAGGATTTAGAGAAAGCTGGCGCTAAAGTTGAAGAAATTTCCATGCCTTTTACAGCTTATTTAGTATCTGTTTACTATGGAAGTACTTGTGTAGAAGTTTATGAGGATTTAATGCGCTATCCGGAGAAGATTACGGGGGAAGAAAAAATAAAAAGGCGTAGTCAAGGATTTGGAACACAAGTGAAAAAACGTATTCTTCTAGGAGGTGCGCTTCTGCAAGGAGAAAATCGTAAGTATTATAATAAGGCACTAGAAGGTAGAAAGTTTATTTGTAATGAGATGAATGAACTTTTCCAGAAATATGAAATTGTTCTATCACCTACAGCAACAGGAACAGCCTTTAAGTTTGGCGAGAAGCAAAGTCCTACAGCTATGTATCTTTCAGATATTTATACAGTAAGTGCCAATATAGCAGGCATACCTGCTATTTCTGTTCCGAGAGCAAAAGGGGAAGATGGTATGCCTATAGGAATTCAGCTAATGGCAGGAAGAGGTAAGGAAGATATACTTTTAAAAACTGCATATAAATTATAGAATACTGCATAAACATATAAAATTTAGTTATAAGTATAAAAAGTATATGCTGATTTTATAGGGTTTGTGGATACTTGTCTTTATGGTATGGTATTTTTTTATAGAGTATCAACTGGAGCGGTGAAGGAAGAATTGTTCCTTACTTATGGTTAAAATGAGAGTAATGAGGCAGGAAGTTTATTGGCTTTTTTAGGCGCGATGTATATGTATGCCTATGTGTTTATGCAAATTCCAACAGGTATTCTAGAGCCGCGTAGGACTATTACATTAGGAATGGGAGGAACATTAGTCTTTGTGAGTATTTTTAAAATTACTTCCGACTAGTCTCCAGAAGAGAAGTTAGTGCGCTATTGGGGCTTATGCCTTTTATAGGAAATCTAGGTGCTATTTTAGCAATGTCACCTTTAGCAATTTTAAATGGCTTAGTGGGATGGCGATGTGCCTTTATGAGGATGAGTAGTATAACTTTCCTATTAGGGTTAATAGAGGGAATCAAAGAGAAATGAGTCATTGATAAGAGTAAGGCTAATAATAAAGAGGTATGTTGGAAAATATGGAAAGTACTTGAGGAAATTATAAAAGATAGAGCACTTTATCCTAAAAGAATATTTAGGGGTGACCATGTCTGGTGTAAATTTTTTAGTTTTTATACGTATTCTTATTATCACTAAAGAAAATTAAATATATTAGCAAATATTACAAGTTTGTTAAGAAACATAAGGAATTAAAATGCCTCTTAAATATTTTGTTATAATATGGATATACATTAAGCAAAATATGACATTTAGGAGGAATTTATGCGCAAAACTACAAAGAAGTTATTAGTAAGTACATGCATAGCTTTAATGAGCGTTAATCCAATATATGCGTACTCTATGGAACTTGTCTATGATGGGAAAAAGCATGACTATACACTAGCGCCTATTACTTTATATGTAAATGGAGAAGTAGTAGAAACAAAAATTATGCCACCTGTACAAATTGATAGCCGTGTACTTGTACCTGCAAGAGAAGTCTTTGAACCATTGGGGGCAGCCGTAGAATGGAAAAGTTATGAAAAGAAAATTTATGTGAGCTATAAAGACTCACTTATGATTTTAGAGCCAGATAAGCAAGAAGTCTGGTTAGATGGAAATACTGTAACATTAGATGTACCAGCTAAGATTATTAATGACAAAATTATGGTGCCACTACGTTTTATAGGGGAAAATATAGGATTAGGGGTAGAATGGAAGGGCGAAGATCGTTCCGTACATATTACAGAAGGGGAATCGACACCTGACGTGCCAACTCCAGAGCCACTTCCGGAAGAGAAACCGGAAGAGCTACCAGATGTAGAAGAAAAACCAGAGGAAAAACCAGAGGAAAAACCAGATATTGAAGATGTGCCAGAATCTAATCCAATACCAGTTTTACCAAGTGAGGAAAATAAGTTAGAAAATGTGTTAAATGGTATTTTAAAATTCTATCAAGGGGATAGCATAAGTTTAATGGTGGATAGCTCTATGCAAAATTTCAATATGACAACAGTAGATGGTGTTACAGTATTGCCAGGACGTATAGATGCAACAGCTCTTATTGAAGCAAGTACACCTATTACAGATATTGAGGTAAGTAAGTATAATGGTAAGCTCGTTATTGATATTAAAAACAGTAAAAATAGATTAAGTTCTACCATTACAGTACCGAATAATACTTTTATTAAACAAATTCGTACAAGTCAGTTTGCAGCAGATACAACTCGTGTTGTATTTGACCTAAAGTCAGGAGCAGAGGCCTTTGTATCATTAGGTGAAGATAGACGTGAAATATTTGTTCAGTTTACACAAGAAGAATTATCTGCTTTAGCCGTAGGAGAAGATTATAAGGGTGAATATGTGGCTATTGAAGGAATTACACCGGACCAAATGTATGTAGAAGAAGATAAAGATAATAATGAAATTATTATTACGCTCTTCAATACAACTATTTCTGAAATGGTAGAGTGGAACCGTATAAGAGGTACTTATATTGATGCAGTCACTACAAGAGAGTCAGGTAATGATAGTGAGATTGTGATTAGAGTACAAGAAGATATGAAATTTATGCATACGACAGAGAATGTAAATGGGAATACACTTGTGCGTTTTGGCAAGCCGCTCTTTGAATTTATGGAGTATAATGGGACGTTTGGCAATACTATTAAACTGGAAATGCCATCAGGTTTCTCATTGGAAGATATTACTGTAACAGATGTATATAGAGATAAGACCATTCTTGTGGACCTTGGGGATGATTACTCAGATGTCTTTAGTAATGGAACCATGACAATTGGTGATGGTATTGTAGAATCGATTACTGTAGAAAATGGTGTGACAACACGTCTTAAAATTAAAGAGCAAATTGTGCGTGCTGTAAATGTAAATGAAAGTAATGGAAGTCTTATTATTGAGCTTGTAAAGCCAAGAGAAAAATATGATAAGATTCTTGTGCTGGATGCAGGTCATGGTGCCCATGATAGTGGATCAAGTGGAAATGGTGTTGTAGAAAAAGAGGTAAACTTAAGACAAACACTTGCTATAGCAGATTATTTAAATACCCATTCAGATATTAAAATCTATCTAACAAGAGAAGAAGATACTTATCCAAGTCTTACCGGCAGAACAGATTTAGCTAATGAAATTGAGGCAGATATATTTGTAAGCGTACATAACAATTCACATAATGCAGTCAGTAAGGGAACAGAAGTACTTTACTACCCAAGTACAACAGATATAAGAAGTAAACAAATGGCTCAAATTGCCCAAGATTATATTGTTAAAGAATGCGGCACTTATAATAGAGGGATTAAGGCAAGACCAGAATTAGTTGTTCTCAATACAAGTAAGATGCCAGCTATTTTACTTGAAGGGGCTTTTATTTCAAATCCTACAGAAGCAGCTTTATTAAAATCATCTGTATTTACGCAGAATTATGCAAGAGCAGTAGGTAATGCTATTATCGAAATGTTTGAAACTATGTCATTTAGATAAAAATTATAAATAAAAAGTAGTAAGTGTGGAGACTTACTACTTTTTTTGTTGAACAGATTTTCTTGCCAAGCCCCCTAAATGAAAATACAATAAAAGAAAGGGGGATTGGTAAAAAATGTTAAAAGCTCTAAGTGTGTCTTTTGTGATGTTATGTGTAGCTATAGGTGGTTTAAATGTACCTAGTTATACAGTCAATGTTGAGTTAGAGAATAAGGAAGAAACTTTTGATAAGATTTTAGAGCAGGAACTAGAAGAAAAGCTTAGAGAGATAGAAGAAGCATTAAACTACTCTTCACAAATTAAAATTTTAGACTTAAAATATGAAGGGAATGTCTTAATAATAGATTTATCACAAGAACTTACAGCGTATAAGGGTGGCAACACTGCAGAAGCTTATGTAGCTTATACACTACTTGACTGGGGATTTCAAAGAACAAATGCAGATTATATAACACTTCTAATTGAAGGAGAGATGAATCAGTTCCCAGAAGGAGGAGTGTATACACTTTATATGAGAGAGGACCATGAGACATTTATTTTACCAAAACTATCAGAACAAGATGAGGGTACTATTGATGAAAAAAATAATATTTGCAACACAGAATCAAGGTAAAGTAAAAGAAATTAAAAAAATATTAGAAGGTATGCCAGTAGAAGTTCTTACAATGGATGAGGCTGGAATTGATATAGAGATTGAAGAGAACGGAAAAACTTTTGAAGAAAATGCAGTCATTAAGGCAGAGGCCTTAAAAGTTTATACAGATGCTATTATTTTAGCTGATGATTCAGGACTTGAAATTGACTGTTTAAATAAAGAACCAGGCGTATATTCTGCTAGATATTTAGGGAAAGATACACCATATGAAGTAAAGAATCAAATTATCTTAGATAGGTTAAAAGACGTAGAGCAAGAGAATCGTACGGCTAGATTCGTATGTGCTATTGCAGCAGCAGGTAAAGATATGGAAACTATGACTACACTTGGGACTATAGAAGGCTATATTGGTCATGAGGCAAGAGGTGCAAATGGCTTTGGTTACGATCCTATTTTCTATGTGGAAGGGACTAGTATATCTACAGCAGAACTTACACCAGATGAGAAAAATACTATCAGTCACCGTGCTAAAGCTTTAAATGCTATGAAAGAAAAGTTAAAAGAAATAATAGGTGAATGAGATGAAAGTACTCGTTATCAGTGATACACATGGTCGTACAAGCCATGTGTGTCAACTTATTGAACGTCTTAAAATGCATGGTCTTACTCATATTATTCATTGTGGAGACTGTATAGAAGATGCTAAATATATAGAGCATCTGTATCCAGAACTTGTTATGTATAAAGTAGCTGGTAATTGCGATGGTTATGGGGCAGGAGGTACTATCTTAGAATATATAGATGATGTACCTATTATGATTACTCATGGACATAGGCAACATGTAAAAGAAAGCTATGAAGAGATGTGGATTGATGCTATAGCACATGAAGCTAAGCTTGCTGTGTTTGGGCATACGCACATTGCTTACTTAGAGCGTAAAGATGACATTATTTTGTTAAACCCTGGAAGTATGACACTACCTAAGGATGAAAACCTTCCATCCTTTGCAATTATCGAGATTAAAAAGGGTGAAATTGTAGATATAGGATTGATGCAAACCCTTGGGAATGGAGAGATTCATAGGAAATTATAAAAAAATGTAAAAAAGGTGTTGACGTATGGAAGGAATTTATATATAATACATTTTGTCGGTTGAGGCCGACGCATTAAAATCCAAAAGTTACGCGGGTGTAGTTCAATGGTAGAACACCAGCCTTCCAAGCTGGCCACGTGGGTTCGATTCCCATCACCCGCTCTGTGTATCCATAGCTCAGCTGGATAGAGCAACGCCCTTCTAAGGCGTGGGTCCGGGGTTCGAATCCCTGTGGATACGTATGGTGGGGATAGCTCAGTTGGTTAGAGCGCCAGATTGTGGCTCTGGAGGCCGTGGGTTCGAATCCCATTCTCCACCCTGGGTTTTAATGTAGGGTTATCGCCAAGCGGTAAGGCACAGGATTTTGATTCCTGCATTCGGAGGTTCGAATCCTCCTAGCCCTGTTGCCTATATGGCAAAACAACTTAACATGGGTCACTAGCTCAGTTGGTAGAGCACTTGACTTTTAATCAAGTGGTCCGGAGTTCGAGCCTCCGGTGGCTCATATGCGGGTGTGGCGGAATTGGCAGACGCACTAGACTTAGGATCTAGCGCCATTGGCGTGGGGGTTCGACTCCCTTCACCCGCATCTTTTAAATAATATATCGAATGTACATACTTACTATGTGCGGGTGTAGTTCAATGGTAGAACACCAGCCTTCCAAGCTGGCCACGTGGGTTCGATTCCCATCACCCGCTTTGTGTATCCATAGCTCAGCTGGATAGAGCAACGCCCTTCTAAGGCGTGGGTCCGGGGTTCGAATCCCTGTGGATACGCTTATAAAGGGTTATCGCCAAGCGGTAAGGCACAGGATTTTGATTCCTGCATTCGGAGGTTCGAATCCTCCTAGCCCTGTAAAAAATGACTACTTAGGTAGTCGATTTTTTTACCCTCTTGAATTATCAGAAAGTTTATGTTAAACTTAAAAAGTAAATAATATTGGGTTATCGCCAAGCGGTAAGGCACAGGATTCTGACTCCTGCATCCGAAGGTTCGAATCCTTCTAGCCCAGTTTGTATAAGAAAGAGAGGTTCTACTAACGAGAACCTCTCTTTCTTATTTTGTTTATTTATCTAAAAAGCCGATCTAAAGAAACTGTCCCCCTTTTAAATGACAGTTCTATAAATCGGCTTTTAAAGGTGGTAGAGTATGATTGTTTGGAATGTAAACTTTAAAGTATGAAGCAATGCTATAAGCGGGGAAGTAAGGCGGGAAGAGCATAAGCTACTATAGGTGAAAGGGATGGCAGTTCCATATATCACGGCAAGGGGCTTAGGTTGGTAACGACTTATTTGGTCTGCGTCTAGTATGACATCTATACGATGGGTTTACAGTAAAACAATATTATAAGAATGAACCTGTATTAGAAAGCTACCACTCTTTCAGTTACGGTTTTTTTAGAAGAGCTTATATAAAGGAGAAGGGGGAACCTTATCATAAACTTTTCTAAGATTGTAAAAAACATAACAGCCTAGGATATGTTTTGTCCTTTACAACTATATATATACGGATGAGGGCCTTAAATGCGTCAAAAATTTTATTGAAAATAAGAATTTATATTTAATGCATAAAAACAGAGACAAGTGTTGTATGTTTTGAATAGTGATTTAGAATATAGAAATAAAGATAAAAAGGAGTACTATATACCTGGTAACAGACTTACAGTACTCCTTTATGGAATCATTTATGTTGTGGGCATTCCATAAACAGAAAGATGATTATTTTTATAACGGTTGTCATGAGTAATATCTTCACCGAACCAACTAGGTGGGATGAAATTTGCTGCCTCCACAGGTGAATCAAACTCTACTTCTACAGTAAGAAGCCCATCAAGGTGACCTTGGTATACATCGAGTTCAGCAGTCAAGTTATGATCTAGTGAGATAAAATAACGTGTTTTTTCCACAGGGGAATTTTCTACTTTTGGCCAGAGTGCATCACATTGTTCTTTTGTGATACTAAGCTCAAATTCTTCTCGTATCATATGGCCTTGAGATTTTAAGCATACACAATAAGTATCACCCATTTGGCGTACTCTAATGACAGGATCTGTGGAAATATAGCCTTGCACAATTCTTTTGTGAGGATAAATGTTAAGGTCAGGGAGTTCTTTTACTAAAAATTTACGTTCTATTTCCATGACAGCTACCTCCTAGAATAATAATTACTTATATTGTACCATAAATGGGACTAAGAAATATAGATTAAAAACTAGCTAGATTTGATTAGAGAATTATAGTATTTTATACCACACATAAAGTTGTACTAATATTAAAAATATGCTAATATAAGGACTAGAAAATGACTTATAGAATTAGGAGAGTGACAGCATGAAAGTTGTAGTGTTCTTTGCAACAGGTTATGAGGAAGTAGAGGCTTTAAGTGTAGTTGATGTTTTAAGAAGAGGCGGCGTAGAAGTTATTATGGCTGGTGTAGACGGCGAAGAAGTAACAAGTGCACGTAATATTACAGTAAAAATGGATCAAAAAGCAGAAGAAGTTAACTATGATGAAGTAGGTATGATAGTATTACCAGGCGGTCTTCCTGGAGTAGATAATTTATTTGCAAGTGAATTTGTAAAATCAAAAGTACTTGAATTTAAAGCGGCTGATAAATGGGTTGCAGCCATCTGTGCTGGACCTAGTGTACTTGGTAAGTTTGGTGTATTAGAGGGTGAAAAAGCAACTTGCTATCCAAACTTTGAACAATTCTTATACGGTGCAACACATGTTGAAGATCGTACTGTAGTAAGTAATAAAATTGTGACAGGTAAAGGTGCAGGTGCATCTTTTGAATTCGCACTTAAACTCTTAGAAGTCATTTCAGGAGAGGAAAAAGCAAATCAAATCAAACAAAGCATGTTAATTATCTAATGCAAATGATAAAAGAGCTGCTAGAGCACTAAATATTTAGTGCTCTAGCAGCTCTTTTATGTAAAAATTAAAATTTATCTTACCTCGTTATTTACAATAAAAACAGAGGTATAGATGTTGTTAAATACATCCATAACCTCCTGTGAAGATACAGAAGATTTATCAAGTGTATCAAATGCAGCTTGTACTTTATGAATATTGATTTCATAAATATCAGCCAGGATTTCAGGAGTATATTGGTCTACTTGAGCATATTTCCATTGTCTTTGAATGAGTCTACAGATATAACTTGAAGAATGCATAACGATCGTGAAAAAGTCTATGAGAGTAATAGAGGGAATACTATGCTTGGTCATAATACTTAAAACTTCTTGCACGGGCATACCTAGAACAAGGGCAACCTCTACATGGTTATATGGAGCTTCATTTGTTTTAAGGAATAAATCTATTCCTATTAGCTTTGGGGAAATATTTTGCATATAGATCTGTTTAAAGCTAATATCCATAAAGGCTATCCTTTCTAATTTCCATACAAAACATCACATGAGTTGATTATAAAACAATTTAAAGATACATACTATATGTAATACTTGGAACTTGAGTGCTTTCAGTTTATAATGAAGAATAGAAGTAGCTTTTTTGCATCTTTTATGCTATAATTATGGAATGTTAATTTATAATGCAATATTTATGCTTAAACCTAACGAATATTTAATCCAAGGAGGATCACTTTCATGAATACAGAAGTAAAAGCATTAGAAAATAGTATCGTATCTCTTACTGTAGAGGTAGGTGCTGATGTAGTAGCAGCAGCAGTAACAAAAGCTTACAATGAAATGAAAAAAGATTTCAATATGCCAGGTTTCCGTAAAGGTAAAGTACCTAAAGCTATGATTGAAAAAATGTATGGCCAAGAAGTATTCTTCAACAAAGCTGCAGATATCATCATTGATGAAACTTTAGCAAAAGCTGTAGAAGAAAACAAAATTGATATGGCAGCACGTCTTCGTCAAGGAGATATTGAAGTTGCTGAAATGTCAAAAGATGGTATGAAATATATTGCAAATATCACAGTTAAACCAGAAGTTGAACTTGGTGAATATAAAAACCTCCAAGTTGAAGTAGCAGCTGCTGAAGTAAGCGATGAAGAAGTAGATATGGAAATCGCTAAAGAAGCTGAGAAAAATGCTCGTGAAATCACAGTAACAGACCGTGCTGTAGAACCACAAGATAAAACAATCATCGACTTCGAAGGATTCGTTGATGGTGAAGCATTTGAAGGAGGTAAAGGAACAGATTACCCACTTGTAATCGGTTCAAAATCATTCATCGAAGGTTTTGAAGATCAATTAATCGGTAAAAACATTGGTGAAGAAGTAGAAGTAAACGTTACATTCCCAGCTGAATACCATGCAGAAAACCTAGCAGGTAAACCAGCTATGTTCAAAGTAACAGTTAAAGAAATCAAAGTTAAAGAACTTCCAGCAATCAACGATGACTTTGCAGCAGACGTTTCAGAATTTGAAACATTAGCTGATTATAAAGCAGACGTTAAAGCTAAACTTGTTGCTCAAAAAGAAGCTAGCCGTAAAGCTGAAATTGAAAACCAATCAATTGAAAAAGCAGTAGAAAATGCTAAAGTAGAAATTCCAGCTAACATGATTGAAGATCAAGTAGATAGAAGTGTTAAAGAATTCGAAATGCGTATGAAACAACAAGGTCTTGAGCTTGCTCAATACTTCCAATTCACAGGTATGAACATGGATGCATTCCGTGAAAACTTCAAAAAAGATGCTGAATTCCAATTACGCTCAAGAGCAGTACTTGAAAAAGTAGTAGAAGTTGAAAACATCACTATTACAGACGAAGAATTAACAGCAGAAATCGAAAAACTTGCAGCTCGTTACAACATGGATGCTGAAGAACTTAAAAAATCATTCGGTGGTTATGAAAAAGAAATGTTATCTTCAGATCTTAGAGTACAAAAAGCAGCTGAAATTATTACATCAACAGCTAACGTTGTAACAAAATAATTAATGAATTAATTGGGTAAAATAGAAAAGTTGGGAGGGTGAAACATGAGCTTAGTTCCAGTTGTTGTTGAACAAACCAGTAGAGGAGAACGTTCATACGATATTTATTCACGTTTGTTAAAGGATAGAATTATCATCTTAGCGGATGAGGTTAATAAAGTAACAGCCAATCTCGTAGTTGCACAGCTTCTATTTTTAGAAGCGGAGGACCCAGATAAGGATATTATGCTTTATATTAATAGCCCAGGTGGGGTTATTACAGATGGTATGGCTATCTATGATACAATGCAATATATTAAGTGTGATGTATCAACTATTTGTATGGGTATGGCTGCTAGCATGGGATCTTTCTTACTTGCGGGGGGAGCTAAGGGTAAACGCTTTGCTCTTCCACATGCAGAGATTATGATCCATCAACCATTAGGTGGTGCACAAGGTCAGGCAACTGACATTGCCATTCAAGCAGAACATATCATCAAAATTAAAAATAGAATGAACGAAATGCTTGCCCAAAACACAGGGCAACCTCTTGAAAAAATCAAGAATGATGTAGAAAGAGATTATTTTATGACTGCCGAAGAAGCGAAAGCTTATGGCATCATTGATGAAGTAATCACTAGAAAATAATAGAATAGAGGTGGAGCATGCCAAGTAAATTTGATGATACAAAAGGGCTTAGATGTTCCTTTTGTGGGAAAAATCAAGATCAAGTAAGAAGACTTATTGCAGGCCCACAAGTCTATATTTGTGATGAATGTATTGAACTTTGTTCTGAAATTATAGAAGAAGAGTTTGAAGGCGAAGAAGAGAGTGGTAACAGCTTTGATATGCCGACACCTAAAGAAATTAAAGATCATCTTGACCAATATGTTATTGGCCAAGATGATGCTAAAAAAGCTTTAGCGGTAGCTGTATACAATCACTATAAACGCATCAATGCACCATCTCACAAGGATGACGATGTGGAAATACAAAAAAGTAATATTTTACTTTTAGGGCCAACAGGTTCAGGTAAAACATTCCTTGCACAGACACTTGCAAAAATGCTGAATGTACCTTTTGCTATTGCAGATGCGACTGCACTTACTGAAGCAGGTTATGTAGGGGAAGACGTTGAAAATATTTTATTAAAGCTTATCCAAGCTGCAAACTACGATGTAGAGAAAGCTCAAGTAGGTATTATCTATATCGATGAAATTGATAAAATAGCTAGAAAATCTGAAAATCCATCCATTACACGTGATGTAAGCGGTGAAGGTGTACAACAGGCTCTTCTTAAAATATTAGAGGGAACTGTTGCTTCTGTTCCACCACAAGGTGGTAGAAAACATCCACATCAAGAATTTATCCAAATCGATACAACGAATATTTTATTTATTTGCGGTGGAGCATTCGACGGCATAGATAAAATTATTGAAAATCGTGTTGGACATAAAACAATGGGATTTGGGGCAAGTATTGTGAGCAAAAAAGAAAAGACTGTTGGACAGCTTCTTAAATCTTTAGAGCCGCAGGACCTTCTTAAATTTGGTCTTATTCCAGAGTTTATCGGTCGTATTCCATCTATTGTATGCTTAGATAGCTTAGATAAGGAAGCACTTAAGCTTATTTTAAGTAAACCTAAGAATGCATTAGTAAAACAATACCAAAAACTCTTTAGCTATGACCACATTGATCTTGAATTCCAAGAAGAAGCATTAGAAGCAGTTGCAAATCTTGCAATTGAACGTCAAACAGGTGCACGTGGATTACGTGCAATCTTAGAAGATGTTATGCGTAATGTAATGTATGAAGTGCCATCAATGACTTCAGAAGTAAGTAAGGTTATCATTAATAAAGAAACAATCACTGATAAAAAAGATCCAGAGATTGTTTATAAAGATGAAACAAAAAAGAAAAAAAATAAAGCAGATGGTGAGTCTGCTTAATGCATAAAAGTATGCAGGGCGTTTAATGTCTTGCATACTTTTTTTGTCTGCTGGCAATAATCTAAAAAATGTTTATTGTAAGGAGGCAACAAAGTGATAGAGGGATTACTAATAGGGGTGCAGATATTCTTTTTGTGTGTAATAGGATTGTATTTTTTAATACAACTTCGAAATACAAGACAGTCTAAAACTAACCTTTTTAACGATTCTCAAGAGAAGTATGAGAAAATGCAAAGAATGAGATATATTAAGCTTACTCAGCCGCTTACAGAGAAGATGAGGCCTAAGAGTGAAGAAGATATTATTGGGCAGGAGGATGGACTTTTAGCACTTAAGACGGCACTATGTAGTCCTAATCCACAGCATATTCTGATTTATGGTAGCCCTGGAGTAGGGAAGACTGCTGCTGCACGTATAGCGCTGGAGATGGCTAAAAAATGTGAGCTTTCTCCTTTTACTTCCACAAGTAAGTTTGTTGAGATTGATGCCACGACGTTAAGATTTGATGAGCGCAGTGTAGCAGACCCACTTATGGGTTCTGTACATGATCCGATTTATCAGGGAGCGGGCGCATATGGTCAGGCTGGCGTACCGCAGCCTAAGCCAGGAGCAGTAACTAAAGCACACGGAGGCGTATTGTTTATTGATGAAATTGGAGAGCTTCATCAGGTGCAGATGAATAAACTTCTTAAGGTTTTAGAAGATCGTAAAGTTTATTTAGAAAGTGCATATTATAGCTCAAGTGATGAGCATACACCACCTTATATACATGATGTTTTTAGAAATGGACTGCCTGCAGATTTTAGGCTTATAGGAGCCACTACACGCTCACGTGAAGAGATACCACCTGCGCTTAGATCAAGATGTGTAGAAATCTTCTTTAAAGATTTAGATGAAGAAGCTATTATGAAGATTGTAGAACGTGTTATAGACAGGGAGAAGCTGTCTATCGAATCTGATGCGAAGGAGATGATTCCAGATTATGCAGCTAATGGGCGTGAAGCTGTAAGTATTTTACAAACTGCCTATAATAAGATGCTTTATGATAAACAAAGCAATATTAAGAAAGCAGACATTGAATGGATTGTAAAGTCTGGCAGATACAGCAAAGCACTTCACAAAAAACTAAATACAGGCTATTATATAGGTAAGGTCAATGGACTAGGTGTTATGAGTACATCAGCAGGTATGGTGTTAGAAGTTCAAGCGGTAGCCAAGAAAGTAGCCTCAGGTAAGGGACATATTAATATTACAGGGGTTATTCAAGAAGAAGAACTTACTATGCAGCATAGTAAAGCGAAGCGTAAGAGTATGGCTTATAGCTCACTAGAAAATGTACTAACCTTAATGAAAACACAATATCAAATAGACTATGAAGATTATTATATACATGTCAATTTCCCATCAGGTATTCCTGTTGATGGCCCATCAGCAGGTATTGCTATGTTTAGTGCGCTATATTCTGCACTATTTAATGAACCTGTTCCAGGTAATATTGCTATGACAGGAGAGGTTACTATACATGGGGAAGTCTATCCTGTAGGGGGAGTCAGTGAGAAAATTCTTGCTGCTAAGAAGGCGGGAGCTAAGGCGGTTATTATTCCAAAAGAGAATATGCAAGGTACTTTTGCAGATTTAGGGATAGAGATTATCCCAGCCCAAACTGTTAAAGAAGTGGTAAGTTATCTTTGGGATATACCTATTACGCAGAAAGCTGAAAATATATTGCATGCATAATTCAAATAGGAGTGGCTTTACTTACGGAGTCTATAAGTAGAGCGCTCCTTATTTATAGAGAGAAAGGACAAAAGTATGACACAAGAGAGAAAACATATACCTTTAATTCCTTTAAGGGGACTTACGGTCTTTCCAAATATGATTATTCATTTTGATGTGGGAAGAGATAAATCATTAAAAGCTATTGAAGCGGCCATGGTAAAAGATGAGTATGTTTTACTGGTGACTCAGAAAAATACAATGCAGGAAAATCCAAACCATGAAGAAATTTATGATATTGGTACTATTGTAAAGATTAAACAGATTGTTAAACAAAAACCACCTATCATTAAAGTATTGGTGGAGGGGATTAAAAGAGCGAGAGTACTTGAAGTAGCAAATGGGCAGTACCTTGAAGCTTACATAGAGGAAATTGAAGAAAAGGAAGCAGAAGATACACCTGAAACAGAGGCGCTGATGCGTAGCGTAGGAGAGCTTTTTGAACGTTATGCAGGGCTTAATACGAAGCTCTCTATGGAAATGGTGTATAGTATTTTAGGAGCAAGTTCACCACTTGAAATTATGGATCTTATTGTGGCAAACATCCCTTTAGAAGTTACACGTAAACAAGAAATTTTAGAGTGTTTAGAGCCGGCTCAACGTATGTATAAAGTGCTTGAAGTATTAGAGTCTGAAGTAGAGATTTTAGAACTTCAAAAAGAGATTCAAGGCAAAGTAAAAGATAATATTGACCAACTTCAAAAAGAATACTACTTAAGAGAACAGCTTAAAGTTATTCAAGAAGAACTGGGGGAAAAGGATGGTGTAAAAGCTGATGTTGAGCAGTACCGTGCTAAAATGGAAGAGCTTGAACTAAGCGAAGAAGTAAAAGATAAGATTGAAAAAGAAATTGGTCGTCTTTTAAAAGTGCCAAGTAGTTCTCCTGAAAGTGGTATGATTAGAAGTTACATTGAAAGTCTTTTAGCATTACCATGGAGCTATGTTACAGAAGAAAATATAGAGCTTGATCATGCAGAAACTGTACTTGAAAGAGATCACTATGGATTAGAAGAAGTTAAAGAGCGTATTTTAGATTTCTTATCTGTAAGAAAGTTTACTGAAGCTATAGGTGCACCTATTTTATGCTTAGTAGGCCCTCCAGGTGTAGGTAAAACTTCTATTGCACGTTCTATAGCAGAAGCTACAGGTAGAAACTATGTCCGTATATCATTAGGTGGTGTACGAGATGAAGCAGAAATAAGAGGGCACCGTAGAACTTATGTAGGAGCTATGCCAGGGCGTTTTGCAAATGCTCTTAGTGAGGCAGGCTCTAGCAATCCTCTTATGCTCTTAGATGAAGTGGATAAGATGATGAGTGACTTTAGAGGTGACCCTGCTGCAGCTTTATTAGAAGTATTAGATAGTGCTCAAAATCATAGCTTTAGAGACCACTATCTTGAAGTGCCTTTAGATTTAAGTAAGGTACTCTTTGTAGCAACAGCAAATACGTTATCCACTATTCCAAGGCCACTTCTTGACCGTATGGAAATTATTGAAGTGAATAGTTACACACCAATTGAGAAGATAGAGATTGCTGATCGTTATCTTGTACCAAAAGAAATGAAAAAGCATGGTTTAAATAAGAAAAGTTTTAAAATATCAAAAGATGCTATTAATTATGTCATTGAGCATTATACAAGAGAAGCTGGTGTTAGAAACTTAGAAAGACAAATTGGTACACTGTGTCGTAAAGCAACACGCGAGATGCTTCGTGAAAACAAAAAGTCTGTGACTATTAACACTAAAAAAGTGCAAAACTATTTAGGAGCAGAAAAAGTAACTTATAAAGAAAAAAATGCGAAGCCTCAAGTGGGGGTTGTGCGTGGACTTGCATGGACGGCTGTAGGTGGAGATACACTTTCTATTGAAGTGAATGTAATGGATGGAAAAGGTATTTTTGAACTTACAGGCAATATGGGTAACGTAATGAAAGAGTCTGCTAAAGCAGCCATGAGTTATATCAGATCAAAAGCACCTGCTCTTGGGCTTTCTAAAGATTTTTATAAACAGATAGATATTCACATTCATATTCCAGAAGGTGCAGTACCTAAAGATGGACCATCAGCGGGTATTACAATGGCTACAGCTATTATTTCAGCGCTTACAAATAAAAAAGTGCGTAATGATATTGCTATGACAGGTGAGATTACAATTAGAGGAAGGGTACTTGCTATTGGCGGACTAAAAGAGAAGATTCTAGCGGCTAAACGTGCAGGTATTTTTGAAGTAATTGTCCCAAAAGAAAATGAGAAAAATATACAGGAAATTAGCAGCGATGTCTTAGACGATGTTACAGTAATCTATGCTGAGACAATGGATGATGTACTGAAACACGTTTTTACAGAGCGCTAGGAGGAAAAAAATGAACGTAACAAAAGCAGAACTGATTATTACAGCCGGAAATAAAAATCAATTCCCAGAGATGACAATGCCAGAAGTGGCTTTTGCAGGGAAGTCAAATGTTGGTAAGTCTTCATTGATTAACTGTCTTGTAAATCGTAAGGCACTTGCAAGAACAAGTTCACAACCGGGGAAAACCCAAACGATTAATTTTTATGGAGTTCAAGATAGACTTCGATTTGTTGACCTTCCAGGATATGGTTATGCCAAAGTTTCTAAAACTGAGCGTGAAAAATGGGGTAAGCTTATTGAAGGATATCTTACACATAGAGAAATCTTAAATGATGTCATTTTACTTATTGATATTCGCCATGAAGTAGGTAGCAATGATAAGATGATGTATGATTGGGTAGCACATTATTACAATAGAGTTATTGTTGTAGCAACTAAAGCAGATAAGATCAATCGTAGTCAAATTCAAAAGCACGTATCTATGATTAAAAAAGGTCTTAATCTAAGACCACAAGATATGATTATTCCATTCTCAGCTGTTACGAAACAAGGGAAAGAGGAGATTTGGAGTGTACTTGATAAAGTAGTAGAAGACTTTGAACAAGTAGAAGAAATTTAAAATTAAGCTTGAGAGAAATTTATATGGAATAAGAAACAGGGGTGTTTGTGAAAAAGAATTTTTGCAAAGCTCCTGTTTTCTTATATTCTAGGAAAGTGTACATTTCTACAATATAAAGAGGTAAGAGTAGATGTTGAAGTAAGGATTCATAAATGGTATAATATGGATATAAGGGGGCGGGGTTATGAGAGATTATTTTAAAACCTATTATTTAAAAAATGGACGATTAGATCTATCTTTATTAGAAGATCACCAAGAAGAAGTAGTACAAGAAGTGAGACAAGCTAGAATTCCTAAAATTTATATAGACGATAAGATTAGCAGTATATTAGAAGAGATGGGAAACTGTTTTCTAGAAGAGGAAAAAATTTGATAAAAGGGCTTGACTCGAGTAAGTGGATATGATAATATAATCCTTGTCAGATGGATGACACAAGTTAAATAAATGTGATATGCGCGAGTGGCTCAGTTGGTAGAGCATCTCCTTGCCAAGGAGAGGGTCGCGGGTTCGAGTCCCGTCTCGCGCTCTTATTTTCGGGGTGTGGCTCAGTTTGGCTAGAGCGCCTGATTTGGGTTCAGGAGGCCGCAGGTTCGAGTCCTGTCACCCCGATGATACAAAAGTCTAGATTGTAAAATCTAGACTTTTTCTTTTTCTCATGAAATAAAAGCTGCCAAAGAGTTTATTTTTGGCAGCTTTTATTTTGAAATAATTTGTAAGAGTTCACTATAGATTTTATCTGAGTTATTTTTCCAGTTTTCACATAGTTCAATAGCCTGTTTCTTAGAAGCTACATTTATAGATAAATCAATGAGTACAGAATCATGTTCTGTGACTTTACAGTGAACAATATATTCGTGTTCTTTAGATGGAATATACTCTGCAAATACATCACGCTGAGTGCGTAATTGACGCCAATTACTTGCAATAAATGTATCAAGTTCCACACGAATAGAACTTGGAATACGTGTTGCAAAGAATTCTAACGTTTGGAGTCCTTTGTCTGAAATGTCGAAGCAAGAAGCGTTGTTTTCAGTAGACTTGATAATAAGTCCAGAAGATACGAGCTCATTAAGAGACTGTTGCATGGAAAAATAATCTGTATAGCCTCTTTCTAAAACAATTTGCGTGATTTGGGAAAGTGTAAGAGGCATTTTCACTTCAGATAGAAGATAAAGGACAGTTAATTTATTAATAGTAAAATCATCATTTGTATTAAGCATAGGCCACCTCCTCACGCTTTTTAATATATATTGTATATTAAAGTGAAAAAAAATACAATATGTGTTTATAGACATCCTTGGTAGATATTATTTTCTTTAAGGTATTTATGAATATGATTAAGGACTAATGTCTTACGTGTTGTCCATAAAGGTGCAATAAGATGTTTTTTATCTCCATCTCCTGTAAGACGATGAATGACAAAATCAGAAGGTAATATTTTTAGGATTTCACCAATAAGTGCTACATATTCATCCTCAGTAAGTAGATCAAAAGGTTCTTTTAGATAGAGCTTACCAAGAGGTGCGTTGTCTACAATGTGAAGCATATGCAGTTTGACACCTTGGAGGGGCAGTTTAGCCATATATCTAGCTGTTTCAAGCTGATCTTCTATAGTTTCGCCAGGAAGGCCTATAATCATATGAGCGACTACTTCAATACCTTTGGCATGGAGTTTATGAACGGCCTCATCAAAGCAGGCTAAATCATGACCACGATTAATAAAAGCACTTGTATGTGGGTGAATAGTCTGAAGTCCGAGTTCTATCCATAAATGTGTACGTGTATTAAGCTCTGCAAGATAGTCTATAATTTCATCAGATAAGCAGTCTGGGCGAGTTGCAATGGCAATTCCAACAACATTAGGGAAGTTTAAGGCTTCTTCATATTTGGCTTTAAGAACCGATAAAGGTGCATATGTATTGGAATAAGACTGAAAGTAAGCCATATACTTATTCACATTAGGCCATTTATTAGAAAGGAGCGTAATACTATCTTTCATTTGCTCAGTAATAGAAGGTGCCATATGACTTGTGAAATCGCCACTTCCACGGCTACTACAAAAAATGCAACCTCCTTTTGCAACTTTGCCATCTCTATTAGGGCATGTAAAGCCGCCGTCTAAAGAAAGTTTTATGACTTTCCCACCATGACGTTCTTGTAAAAATTCATTTAAGCTATAAAATCTTCTTAGCTTGGACATTAGAAAATCCTTTCTTGGGTTATAATAAAAAACAAGGCTATGCCTTGTTTTTTATTATAACGATTATTTAATATGTGGCAAGGGCCATTTCTTCTTTATGTGATCTAATTTCTTCACAAGTAGCTAGAATAGAATTCCATTGTGAGTCTGTAGTTGTCGTGCGTGCTAGGTTGATAAAATCTTGGCGTAGCTTTGTAGTAAAGTCTTTTTTTATTTCTACAATCTCTTCGTCGTTTTTAGCATGAGACATGGCTGTTAAAAAAGCTGCTGCACGTTCTGAGGATACAAAGGGCAAGTAAGGTTGTAGATAGTCTAATTCGCTTTGAAGAGCACTATATTGCTCCTTAAATGGATTGTGCTCTACATTTTCCATATAGTCATATAAAGATTCTAGGTTAAAGAAGCGTATATTCTTTAAAGCGCTATAGTCAAAATTGGCTAAAATGGAGCGAAAATTTTGAAGGTGTTCGGTCAATTCTTGTTTAGTCAATAGCTTGGCCATAAATAATCCCCCTTAATATAGAAAAAAATATAAAAATAACTTGTGCTGTACACCTTATTATATCCAAAGTTACGAAAAAGGTTCTGGTAAATTTACTTATACTCATTTTGCGATTATAATAAAATGGAAACAAAAATGAACGGGGGGATGAAAATGGCTAAATATGCAGTTTTAATTATTGATGATGAAGAGCATATTTTAGAGCTTATGGAGTATAATCTTTCAACCAATGGCTTTAAAGTATTCACTGCAACTTGTATTAAAGAAGCCGATGAAATTTTAAAAAATGAAAAAATTGATTTAATGCTGCTAGATATTATGCTACCGGATTTAGATGGTATGAGTGCCTTAAAGAAATACAGGCAAGATGCCCATACTAAAAATATTCCGATTATCATGGTGACGGCAAAAGCAGAAGAAATTGATAAAATCATCGGTCTTGAGTTAGGTGCAGATGACTACATCACCAAGCCTTTTAGTGTAAGAGAAGTCGTAGCAAGAATTAATGCTGTAATTAGAAGAAATGGTAGAGCTGGGCAGTCAGCAGAAGAAGTAGCAGAAGAGTATGCACATAAAGGTCTAAGACTTGATATAGAAAGTCATAGTGTTTGCTATCAAGAGCAAGTCATTGAGCTGACCTTTAAGGAGTTTGAAATTCTAAAGCTTCTTATGAAAAACAAAGGCCGTGTTATGACAAGGGAAGTACTCTTAGACCGTATATGGGGTTATGAGTATGTAGGTGAAACACGTACAGTAGATGTACATATTAGGTACTTAAGGTCAAAGCTCAGTCAATATGGCTTAGAGGAATGCATTGAGACAGTACGTGGTGTAGGCTACCGTTTTGAGAAGGAGTAAACCATGAGAAAGACCATTATGGGACCTGCATTAGTTGTTTTATGGGGGATGGCTATAGCTTATATGAGCATGGGATATATGATGCTTGAAAAATTAGCTGTTCATAATAAGGCAAGTCAGGCTGTTATTACTCAGCTTGAGATTGATATGATTTATAAAAGTACAGGTATTGCTCTCATTGCTACTTTTATTCTTTATATCTTTATAGGTAAGACAACTCGTGCTATTACAGAACCTATTAAAAAGCTTACAGAAGAAGCTAAGGCTTTTGCAAAAGGAGAATACATTCATAATGTAAAAAATTATGAAGTGGAAGAAGTGCAAACTTTAGCACAAGCGTTTGATGATATGGGTGAAAAGCTTTACCGAACTATTAGAAAGCTACAATATCAGAAAACAAAAGCAGAAACAATACTAAATGATTTAGATGAAGCCATCATCATTTTAGATGAGGAAGGCTACATTACGGAGGTTAATGCCAGTGTACAAGGCATTTTAAAAGTTGAAGATATTAAACGTTACCATATTGGTACTGTATTAAGAGATACTAAAATACGTCAGATGATAGAGGTTGCCTTAAAACAGAAACAGTATAACTCCTGTGAAATTTTAAGAGATGAAAAGATTTTACACTTTCGTATAGCTCCGATTAGTAAAGGTGATAAGCATTATGGCTTTATTATTTCAGTAAGAGATATTACACAGACAAGACAGCTTGAAGAACTACGTTATCAATTTGTAAGTAATGTAACCCATGAACTTAAGACACCGCTTACAAGTATACAAGGCTTTGTAGAGACGTTAAAAGATGGTGCTATTGATAATAGAGATATAGCCCTTAGATTTTTAGATATTATAGATATTGAAGCTAAAAGACTTTATCGCTTAATACAGGATATTTTATTGCTCTCGGAAATTGAAAATATGGAAAATAATTATGGCATGCGTATAGAACTTACACCTATTGTAGAAGAGGTGATCGCAATACTTCAGCAAGAGGCAGATAAGAAACAAATAGAAATTATTTTTAATCATACACATGATATTGTGTTTGAGCATGCCAGTGCAGATTATATGAAACAGGTTATGATGAATATGCTTAGTAATGCTCTCAAATATACAGATACAGGTACTGTAACTATTACTACAGAGTGTAGAAATGATGAGTACGTGATCTCTATTCAAGATACAGGAATAGGTATGCCTAAAGAAAGCTTAGGGCGTATTTTTGAAAGGTTTTATAGGGTAGATAAGAGTCGGTCTAGAAAAAGTGGAGGAACAGGCTTAGGGTTATCTATCGTAAAGCATATTGTAGAACTTTACAAAGGGACTATAAAGGTAGAAAGTACAGAGCATGTAGGGACAACCTTTACCATTACCTTTAAAAAGAATTAGAAATATAAAAAGCTGTAGTCAAAGAAACTTTTGACTACAGCTTTTTATATTAAATTCTTTAAGGCATTTATTCTACTGCCTTGAAGTTTTCGCCGCCTTTTGGTGGGCGTGGTCCAAAGTATTGATAGAACTGAACTGGGATACGTCCATTGAAGAGTTTACGTTTTTTGTTAGCTTTCTTGCCGAAGTCACGTTCAAATTCAGGAGCTGAAGTCACAGAGTAGAAAGACCAAGTTTCGTTGCTATCAATAAGGGTACGTAAATCTTTATGAAGACGAGGAAGTTCCTTTGTATCACTAATACGCTCTCCGTATGGTGGATTACAGATGACAACGCCATAATCCCCATGAGGAAGAGAAGTTTTATGAATTGGTTTAGCAAAGAACTGAATGTACTCGCCTACCCCAGCTGCTTCTGCATTCTCACGTGCTGATAAAATAGCATTACGATTAATATCAGAAGCGTAAATGATAGGGCTTCCTTTTTGATCTATCTGTTCGCGTGCTTCCTCACGAAGCTCTTGCCAAAGTTTACGAGGCACTTGAGGCCATGCACAAGAAGCGAATGAGCGGTTAAGTCCTGGAGCAATATTTTTAGCCATCATAGCAGCTTCAATAGCAAAGGTACCACTACCACAGCATGGATCATAAAGGATACGGCCTTTTTGCCAGTAGCTAATTTGTAAAAGTGCAGCAGCAAGTGTCTCTTTAATAGGTGCTTCTACATTACTTACACGATAGCCACGTTTATGGAGGCCCTCACTGCCTGTTGTATCAATAGTAAGTGTAGCAATATCTTTAAGAAGAGAAACTTGTACAGTATAGGCTGGACCAGTTTCTTCAAACCATTCAATACCATACACTTTTTGAAGGCGTGTAACAATGGCTTTTTTTACAATGGCCTGGCAGTCAGAAATGCTGAATAAAGCAGACTTAACAGATTTACCGTTTACAGTGAATTTAGCATCTTTTGTAATCCATTCTTCCCATGGAAGAGCAGCAACTTCATTAAAGAGTGTTTCAAAAGTTTTAGCTTCAAATTCACCCATTTTAAGGAGTACACGATCGGCACTGCGTAGCCATAAGTTAGAAAGAACGATAGCTTCGATATCTCCTGTATAAGTGATTTTGCCATCAGCAACTTCATTTATTTCATAGCCGAGTTCTTCAACTTCATGTCTAACGACAGATTCAATGCCAAAAGTTGAAGTGGCAATAAGGTCAAAAGTTTTCATAAAAATCTCCTTTTATAGGTTTTTAACATAGGTATTGTACTATAAGTTATAAGAATTGTATAGGAGAAGAGCGCTATGCAAATGGAAAAGCGTAGCTATTTATAAGCTACGCTTTTATCTAGACAAGCATATTGCGAATAAGGTCTTCAAAGGTTTCGCGTTTGCGAATGAGCCTAATAGCACCTGTAGACTCAATAAGTACTTCGGTGCAACGTGGACGTTGGTTATAAGAAGAAGACATGCAAAAACCATATGCACCTGCATCCATTATACCTATTAAATCTCCTATATGTGGCGTAGGCAGCACGCGATCTTTAGCAAGAATATCACCACTTTCACAAATATTACCTACTACAGTAAATGGTGTAAGTGTATGAGAAGGAAGTGAGTCTTGGCTGTAAAGTTCGATATCATGGTGGGAGCCGTACATAATAGGGCGCTGAAGAACGTTGAACCCAATATCTGTACCCATATAATGTATACCACCGTTAGATTTTAGACTAGTAACAGTGCCTAGAACGATACCGCTTTCACAAGGAATGTAGCGCCCAGGTTCAATTTGAAATTGAATTTTTTTGCCATAATCAGCGGCAAAAGAATGAAGGACTTCATCGAGTTTCGTACCAAGTGCTTGCATGTCAAGTCTTGCTTCGCCCTCTTGCTTATGATAAGGAATACCAAAACCACCACCTAAGTCAATAAATTCAAGGCTATCAAATTGTTTTGCAAATTCTAAAATGAAGCTTGTACTTTGAATATAAGGGTCAGCATTCATAAATAAAGAGCCAATGTGTTGATTAATACCAATAAGGGTTAAGTTATATTTTTCTAGGAGTAGATTAACTTTATCAATATCCTCTGGATTAACACCGAATTTAGTCTTTTTACCTGCTGTTACAACTTTTTCATGGTGGCCTGCACCAATACCTGGATTGAAACGGATTGCTACTTTGCCACTAGGATTAAGTGTACCGTACATTTCAAGTTGAGAAAGTGAATCCACACTTGTTAAAATACCTCTTTCTATAGCATAACGCATGTCACAAGGTGTAGCATTGTTTGGAATATAAAAGAGTTCTTCAGGTGTAAATCCGCTTTCAAGTGCAAGGTAAATTTCCCCTGGACTCATAACATCAGCATGAAGGCCTTCTTCGTGTACAATTTTAAGTAAGTGGATGTTGGTATTAGACTTAATAGAGTAATGAGGAACAAAGTTCTCATACGTAACTAAATTTTTGATTTCTCTGCAGCGTGTACGTAAAATCTCTTCATTATAGACATAAAGAGGTGAGCCGTACTCCGTTATTAAGTCGAATGGGTCATTTCCTTTGAAAAAAGATGTGTTTTCTGTATAAATTCCGTGTAATGTGTACATAGTACCCCTCCTATTGATTCATAAGCCTGATCATTTCTAATTCTGTAATTAAGGATTCGCGCATAAGGCGTACAAGTGATTGATTACTTGTAAAAAGGCACTGAGATGCTTCATTTGTTAAATCCCCTGTAATCACACAAGCAGTATCCACAATCATATGAAAGCCTATTGGAGCTTTGCTTCTTGTGTGAATAAATGCCTCCCCTATTATTAAATGTGAATCGGAGATAATGGTGACTTTTTTTGTTGTACTAATATCAGATAAAATGTCTTTAAATGTTTCAAGAATCTCAGATGTGCTTAAAATATAAAGATGAGATTTGCAGCTTAAAAGCGTATTTCTAATTTTATTTACAACATTATCATAGCCTTTAATTGTAATATAAGGATCTGAGTTTTTATAGCTTTCTGGATAATGAGTATTTAAAGTTTGATAAACTTCGTCAAAATCCCTCTTAGCAGATAAAAGTAGATCTTCCTTAGAAACTGCAATATATTTGTTAGGTTCTTCGTCTAATAGATAGCATTTTCCTTTATCTTGCAAACTGTACAGCGAGGCATAGACATTAGAACGAGATATGCCACATAACTTGGCTACTTCATAGCCCGTAAGGGCACCGTGTTTGCAAAGAGTTGTATAAAGTGTTGCTTCGATAGGGGTTAAACCTATTTTTATAAGTGCTTCTTCAAAATGCATGGTATCACCTTTAGTAGTTTTATTTAGAACTACTATAAAATAAAGTTTTAGAAAAGTCAATAATGTTTATGGTATAATAGAATTTTGAAAGAGAAGAGGTGTGTAAATGGATTTATTTGACTATATAAATGAAAGCAAAAAAAATATAGATTCTCCTCTAGCATCACGTATGAGGCCTACAAAGCTTGAAGATATCGCGGGGCAAGAGCATATTTTATCACCAGGGAAACTGCTTTATCGTGCTATTAAGGCAGACAAGCTTCAATCTTTAATTTTTTATGGGCCTCCAGGAACAGGGAAGACAACTATTGCTAAAGTTATTGCCAATACCACTAAGGCAAGCTTTACTGTGCTTAATGCCACAACAAGTGGTAAGCAAGATATTACAGATGCAGTGAAAGAGGCTAAAATTCATCAAGCTATGACGGGAAACAAAACTATTATTTTTGTAGACGAGATTCATAGATTTAATAAAGCTCAGCAAGATGCACTCCTTCCTTATACAGAAGATGGCACCATTATTTTAATTGGGGCAACTACAGAAAATCCTTATTTTGAAGTGAATAGGGCTCTTATCTCTAGGTCGCTTATTTTTGAACTTAGACACTTAGATGAAAAGGCTATAAGGAAGATTATAAAAGATGCAGTAGAAAGTAAGGAAAGAGGTTTAGGCGCCTATCAGTGCAAGGTAACTGAGGAAGCATTAGACTTTATCGCTTTAAGAAGCGGAGGAGATGCAAGAAGTGCATTAAATGCTATAGAGTTAGCAGCTATGACCACTGAAAGATCTGAAGATGGACTTATTCATATAGATGTATCTGTTATGGAAGAGTGTATGCAAAAGCGTATGCTGAATTATGATAAAAAAGGAGATAACCATTATGATGTCATCTCGGCTTTTATTAAAAGCATGAGGGGGAGCGACAAAGATGCAACCCTACACTACTTAGCGCGGATGATAGAAGCAGGAGAGGATCCTAAATTTATTGCACGTCGTATTACGATTTGTGCAAGTGAAGATGTAGGAAATGCAGATCCTATGGCTTTAATTGTAGCAACCAATGCTATGCTAGCGGCTGAACGTATTGGGATGCCTGAATCACGTATAATTTTAGCGCAAGCCGCAGTATATGTGGCTTGCGCTCCAAAGAGTAATGCTTGTTATTTAGGGATTGATGCGGCGATTAATGATGTAAGGCATAAGGATATTGGAATGGTACCCCTTCATCTTAAAGATGCTCATTATAGTGGAGCTAAAGATTTAGGAAGAGGCATAGAGTATCGTTATCCTCATGATTATCCGCATCATTATGTACAACAGGATTACTTGCCAGAGGCACTTCGTGGAACAGTGTATTGCCATCTTACAGAAGAAGGCTATGAACATAAGCAGAAAGTAAGGTTAACAGAACGAGGTGTTTCTATATAAACTGTTTAACATCCTCTTTGGTAATAGATTTAAAGAGGAATAAGAATACAAGATAGAAGACGCCTAGGGCGAATATTGCAATAAGTGTAGCTGCTCTTAAAGAGAATATATTCATTAAATAGTGTGTATGGATATATTTCATAATAATGGAGCCAGACACAGCTGCAAAGGTAGGCTTAATGATCCAGCTTAGAATATCTACAGATAAATTAATATGTCTAAGTGCATGCCACATATGGTAGCAGGTTACAAGACTAGACTGTATCAGCATAGCAATGACAAAGCCGACTATACCAAATTTAGGAACGAGTATGACAATAAGCATAATACAGATGACAGAGGCAATACTATTCCCTTTAAAGGTTAATTTTTGAAGACCTAGGCCATTGAGCATGCCTGTTAGAATATCTCTTAGATAAACAAAAGGGCATATAATGGCTAAGTATCTAAGCAATTGTCCGACTTCACTACGTCCGTAGCATGCTATGGCAATCTCGTTACCAAGTGTCATAAAGAGTGCACAGGCGCCTATACCAATAACAGCAGAATATTGAATAGACTTACTTACTGTTTTATGAAGGACACGCGTATTTTTCATAGCAACAGACTCTGAAATAGAAGGGACTAAAGCAGTAGAAATAGCCATTGTAACCATAGAAGGAAAAAAGAGTAGAGGCAGGGCCATACCACTGAACATACCATACATGCCAAGAGCATCACTAGAAGACATGCCATATTTTTGAAGCTCAATAGGAATTAGGATATTTTCAAGTGAGCTTAAAGCAGAAGTTAGAAATCGATTAGCTGTAATAGGGAGAGAAATAGTAATGAGTGTACCAAGCATGCTGTGGTAAGAGATGGTGGCTTTAGTACGTGGTAAATGATGCTTTTTAATCTGAAGCATGATAAAAGTAAATAAAGCTGAACAAAATTCACCTGCACATAAGCCTAATGCACCCAGTGCACAGGCATATTCAATACCTTTTGGAATAAATAGGCTGGAAAATAGGAAGATAATAGCCATACGTGCAATTTGCTCAATAACTTGGGCAAGGCCAGAGACTGCCATTTCTTGCCTACCTTGGAAGTAGCCGCGGATACAGCAAGCAGTAGCCATAAAAGGAACACAGACACATAAATACTTGAGGGCAAGTTCAGTGCGAGGTTCTTTGATATAGCTATTAGCTACCCATGGAGCCATAATAAAAATAAAAATAGACATAATAGAAGCAAGTCCAACAGAAATAATGAGGGCAGACTTTAGCGTGCGTATGCCATCGGCATGTTTGCCTCTTGCTGTATGCTCAGCAACCTTTTTTGAGACAGCAAGAGAAATTCCGGCAGAAGAAATAGACCAAATCAACATGTAAATAGGAAAAACGAGTTGATAGAGACCAACACCCTCGGCGCCCATAATATTGGACATATAAATTCTAAAAATAAAACCAAGGATTTTGGTCACAAAGCTTGTTAAAGTGAGAACAATGGTTCCAGTAATCAGTGCTTTTTTACCCATGAAATGCCTCCTCTATATAAAATACATAACTAGTACAATTTATGAGACAAGTATGTAAAATATGAAAGTAACAATTTTAAGTTGAGTCCAATTGCACAAATAGGGTATAATAAATAGGATGAGTTTAGGCAAAAGGATGGTGAAGCCGATGGAAATGAACAATTGGAAAAAGATTTTAACACCATATACACAAGCTGTAGAAGAGCTCAAAATCAAATTTAAAGGCATGAGAAATGAGTACATTAATTTAGATGAATATTCTCCAATTGAATTTGTAACAGGCCGTGTTAAAAAGATTTCAAGTATACTAGAAAAAGCGAAGAAGAAGAATATTCCGCTTGACCAAGTTGAAGAGAAAATGGAAGATATTGCGGGAATCCGCATTATGTGCCAGTTTGTAGAAGATATTTATAAAGTAAGAGAAATCATTCGTTCTAGACATGATATGTATGTGGTAGAAGAGAGAGATTATATTAATAATTTAAAACCAAGTGGTTATAGAAGTTATCATATTATTATAAAATATCCTGTCCAGACTGCTCAGGGTGAAAAGCTTGTATTTGCAGAAATTCAGATTCGTACATTAGCTATGAACTTCTGGGCAACTATTGAGCACTCTCTTAGATACAAATATAAGCAAAATATGCCAGAACATATACAAGAACGTCTTAATAAAGCAGCAGAAGCAGCTCACCTTTTAGACCAAGAAATGGCTGAAATTCGTGAAGAAGTGCTGAAGTCACAGCAAGGTTTTCAAGCGGAATCTAATGTGGTTGCAGATATTTTTGGAAATGTGCAAGCGCTTGCTAAAACAAATGAACAAGAAGAGATGAATGACATTTATGAAATGTTTTGGAGCCTTTGGGAAGAAGGGAATGTGGATAAACTTAACCAGTTTAATAAAGAGCTTGAAGATAAGATTCGTCAAGTTTATCAAATGTAGGGGGAGACAATTTTGCCAATTAGGGTACCAAATCAATTACCAGCAGCTCAGGTTTTGCAGAAAGAAAATATTTTTATTATGGATGAGGAATGTGCTATTAGACAAGATATAAGAGAGCTCAAAATTGCACTTTTGAACCTTATGCCAGTTAAACAAGATACTGAAGTACAGCTTTTAAGATTGCTAGGAAATACACCACTTCAAATTGATATTACACTTTTAAGACCAGCAACTCATGAGTCTAAAAATACTTCAAGTGAATACTTAAATACTTTTTATAAAACATTTGAAGAAGTAAGAGAAGAAAAATTTGATGGAATGATTATTACAGGTGCACCTGTTGAGCAGATGCCTTTTGAAGAAGTGACCTATTGGGAAGAACTTACAGAAATTATGGAGTGGACTAATACAAATGTAACATCCACCTTCCATATTTGCTGGGGGGCTCAGGCAGGCCTTTACTACCATTATGGTATACACAAAGAATTGTTAAAGAAGAAAAGATTTGGTATTTTTGAACATACTAGAATAAATAATGCACCGCTCCTCTATGGATTAGATGATAAGGTGTCTATACCTCATTCTAGGCATACAGAAATTTCGAGACAAGAGGTGAAGGCTTGCAATGATTTAGTCATGCTATTAGATTCTAAAGAAGCAGGTCCAGCACTTATGATTTCGAAAGATGGTAAATATATTTTTGCAACAGGGCATGCCGAGTACGACCCTTATACACTTGGTAATGAGTACAAAAGAGATTTAGCAAAAAATCTACCCATAGAAATGCCTCAAAATTACTTCATCCAGAATAATATGGAAAAAGGAGTTTGTGTAAATTGGCGTTCACACGCTTATATTCTTTTTTCAAATTGGTTAAACTATTATGTGTATCAGGTAACTCCGTATAATTTGAAGGAAATAAGGTAAACATTGCTAAATATAGAGTTGTTATACGATTTGAAAATTGTTATAATACATTATAAGATTGGTTTTTACTGTGTGATAAGGAGATGAAGCAGTGAATACACGTAAATTAAAAAAGAGAGTCAAGGAGGTCAAGAAACGTATGTGTTGTGGAAAAAAAGATAAATCAAATAAAGGATTATGGCTCGGAATTATTCTTGCAGTTGTGACAGCATTAGTAGGTGTTGTGCTATGGTTAAAATCAAGAAATGATGAGTACATTGAAGAATACTACGAGTATTTTGATGATGATTTAGAAGATGAATTAGAAGACGACCTTTATGGCGAAGATGATGATGTAGAATACGTTGCAATCAAAAATTTTGATGTAGAAGACAAAGTTGAAGACTCTGAAGAAGTAGAAGATAAACAATAATGACGGGAAAGCTAGCAGTGATTACATTGCTAGCTTTTTAAATTGGTTTATAGTATAAATCCAGTAAATGTTTAGATTTAAAAGTTTGGGATATGCTATAATACTTATGACAATAAGAAATAGGAGGGCAGCCTAAACGTGAAAAAAGTAATTATTGCAGAGAAACCATCTGTCGCTAAAAATATTGCGGATGCACTGCACATTAAAGGACGAAAAGATGGATATTTTGAGGGAGAAAGCTATTTAATTACATGGGCTTTTGGGCATCTTCTAGAACTTTACGATGCAAAAGACTATGATGAAAAAATGAAAATCTGGCGTATGGAATACTTTCCCTTTATTCCAGAACAGTTCAAATATAAAGTAAAGATGGACCAAGGACGTAAAAAAGTAGATTCAGGGGCTAAAAAACAGCTTAAGTGTATCAAAGACTTGATTGCTAGAGATGATGTAGATGGCGTTATCTCTGCAACAGACTATGATAGAGAAGGTCAGATTATAGGTGATAGTATATTGAACTACCTAAAAGTGAAAAAGCCAGTATATCGTATTTTACTGAATGAATGGACCGAGGATGAAGTTAAAAAAGGGCTTGAAAAGGTAGTTGATAATAGATCTATGCAGCCACTTCAAGATGCAGGGATTAGCCGTCAGCATGCAGATTGGCTTATTGGGATTAATTTAACTTCTGTAGCTACACTGAAATATAAATCAGGAAAGGGTGAACTCTTTAATATAGGGCGTGTACTGCTTCCTACCCTTAAAATGATTTATGATAGAGATATGGAAATCCTAAACTTTAACCCAGAGCCTTATTTTAAACTGACGGGGACTTTCGGGTATGGCGAGGGTAATTATGAGGGTACTTATACATTAGACAAGAAGGACAAGTTTGAAAAAGAAGAAGATTTAAAGGTGATTCAAAGTAAGCTTCAAGATAAAAAGGGTGTACTTGTTCAAAAAGAAGTGACAGAGAAAAATGAATACCCACCTGTTTTATTTAACTTATCTGCACTTCAAGGGCATATTACAAGTAAATATACAGGATTTACATCAGATAAGGTACTTAAGGTCGCTCAAAGTCTTTATGAGAAAAAGTATATTACTTACCCTAGAACAGCTAGTAGCGTGCTGGATGAAAGTTTAGTAGATAAAGCTAAGAAAGTATTATTTAGTCTTAAACAAGGCTTGCCTTATGAAGAAGAATTGGTATTCCGTAAAAGTCCTCGTGTCTTTAACAGTAAAAAGGTAGAAAGCCATAGTGCTATTATTCCAACTTATATGAAGCCAAGTGGTCTAGGTAGGGACGAGCAACTGGTGTATGAAGCTGTACGCAACCGCTTCTTAATGCAGTTTATGCCAGTATCTATAGTTGAGGAAACTGTATTTACAACAACTGTAGAAGATGTAGAAGGTGCTTTTATCTCTAAAGGGAAAGTACAGAAAATCTTAGGTTGGAAGAAGATTGAAAATGATAATGCAAAAGATGCTATTTTACCAGATCTTATAGAGGGAACACCAGTAACTATTGAAAAAGTAGACATTACATCCCATGCTACGACGCCTCCAAAAGCTTATACAGAAAAAACACTTTTACGCGCTATGGAAACTTGCGGTAAGCAGTTTAAAGAAGAGAAAAGCCAAGAAGAGGGCGAAGATAATGAACTTATGGATGCCATCTTAAGTGGGTTTAGTATTGGTACACCAGCAACAAGAGCAGAGACTATTAAGAAGTTATGTTACACAGGCTATACAGTTATGCAGAAGAAAAATATCAGGTGCACAGAAAAAGGTAAAAAGCTTATAGAAACATTGCCTATTAAGGAACTAATGGACTTAGAGTATACAGGAAAACTCGAAAAAACTTTAGCTGATATTGAAAAGGGTACAGTGAAAAAAGATACCTTTATGAATCATATTATTCGCTTTGTAGTAGGAGGCGTAGATACGATTAAAGGGCAGAAAGCAGCACCTATCCAATATACAAAAGAGGCTTTTGCACCTGCTAGTGTGCCTAAGGCTAAAGGGTCTACCAGTAAAACGTCTACTAAGAAGCAGTCTGCTGCTGCAAAGACTACTACAGCAGGTGAAAAAGAAGTATTAGGTAAGTGCCCATTATGCGGCAATGATGTAATAGAAGGAACAAAAGGTTTTGGATGTATGGGTTATAAGCAAGGCTGTAAGTTCGTAATCTGGAAAGCAGATGAAGCATTAGGTCGTTATGGAAAGAAAACAACTAAAACACTTGTTAAGCAGCTTCTCAAAAAGGGGGAAGGTACTATTAAAGGGCTAAAAACTAAGAATGGTACCAAGTTTGATGCTATTGTAACTTATACTTTTAATCAGGACAAAGGATTGGGTGAATGGAAGTTTAGAAAGCCTGAATAGATAGCAATTGAGAATGATTCTTTAAACTGGAAAAATCTTGACATTAAATAGAAAGTGATAGTATCATTAAGATAAATTAGCATTTAGACAAGTGCTAATTTATCTTATTTTATTTTAAAGAGAAAACATGGAGGTGTTTTAGCGATGGCATACCGTATTAGTGATGATTGCATTAGCTGTGGAGCTTGTGAAGCAGAATGTCCAGTTGGATGTATTTCTGAAGGTGATGGTTTATACGTAATCGACGCAGATTGCTGTATCGAATGTGGTGCATGTGCATCTGTTTGTCCAGTAGGTGCTCCAAACCCAGAAGCATAAACATATAAATAAAAAAGGGCTTTCACTTAGTGAAAGTCCTTTTTTTATACTTAAGCATTAAACTTTTTGCCTTTATAGTGCCAGAAGGCTGCAGCTGCTACAAGAAGTAAAGCGCAGAAGGAAGCATAAATCCAGAAGTTACTGTTACCCATACTTCCAATAAGAATCATAAGGGAACCGCAGATTGCAAGTATTGGATTCATCTTACCTCTCCAGAAACCTTGGATTTCACCTTTTTGCCCCATTTGGAAAACCTTAAGATAAAGTATAATATAAAGTACGTAGTTAATTGTAATAGCAATTTCAGATACATCTGAGTTCTGAAGGATATTATATTTTTGTGTAAAGTAATGTATAAACATCCAGAATACACATAAGATAAAGGCAACTAAAGCACCAGATAAAGAAAAACTTAATCCTTCACGTGTTTTACTGATTTGTTCTGAACGAGGGAACATGCCTCTTAAACTAAGTGAATAAGGAAGACGTAAAAGTCCCATAATAAGACCGTTTACAGTACCCATAACAGAGATAATAACAAAGATTAAAATCACTTTAGAACCAAGAGGGCCAAGAAGTTTAAGTGCAGCAGCATCAACGTGAGCATCTCCCATACTCATAACTGTTTCAGGACCTACATACATGCTGATTCCTATGAAGTAGAGTAAATAAATTGCAAGAATGAAAAGTGGTGCAAAAATAAGCGCAATCTTTAAATTCTTTTTAGCATCTTTAATTTCATGACCTAAAGATGTTGCAATAATCCATCCATCAAAGGCAAAAGCAATAGGAGTAATGGCAGCAATCCAACCAGCAGATTCCACAACGGGAGCCTGGCTAGGTGTAATATGAGTAGGGTCCCCTGCTACAATTCCTGCAATACCAATAATGAATAGTGGTAAAAGTTTAATTACTGTAGCAAGATTTTGGAAATATCCTCCAAGTTTTGCTGAAAGTATATTACAAATAAAAAGTACACACATAATAACAAATCCAATAAGAACTTGTGTCATAAGAGTTGCTTCAATACCAAATAGTAAAGAAGAGTAAATACCGATTACCCAAGAAACAACACAAATAAGTGTAGGGTAATATAAAAAGGTATGGAACCAACCAAAAGCGCAAGCTATGTAGTTGTTACAGGTATCTTCGGCATAAGCTATAATACCACCTGTTTTCGTACTACGGGTAGCAAGTTCAGAAATGGTAAGACTTCCAAAAATAATACTGATCGCAGCGAGGCAAAATACTAGTATCCCAAGGCTAATACTTCCTCCAGTGGCAATTAGGATATTATCACTGCGAAAGAAGATACCAGAACCAATTACGATCCCAACAATCATACCAATTGTTGTAAATAAGCCATATTCTGTCTTTTTCATAAAAAACCTCTTTCTTTTTATTTTAGTCATACGTTACAAGTCCGATCTTATAAGGAAAGATAGGAAAATATGAATAAGCAGTAGTATACCATAATGTCTTAAAGTTGAAAATAATTCTTTATTACTTAAAAAGTGCTAAAAAAACAAGGGGAATATAAAAAAAATAGTAAGATGTTACATGTTGAGGAAATAAACTTAGGATGATACAATATTAAGTTGTGATAAGATGCGTATAAACATGCAGAAATGAGGAAAATAGATGAATCATGATAAAATAATTAATATAGCAGTAATTGCCCACGTTGATGCGGGTAAATCTACACTTGTAGATGCCTTTTTAAATCAAAGTGGTGTATTTAGAGCAAACCAAGAAGTAGTAGACTGTGTAATGGACAGCAACTCTCTTGAGCGTGAAAGAGGGATTACAATCTACTCTAAAAACTGTTCTATTAGATATAAAGACTATAAAATCAATATTGTAGATACTCCAGGACATAGTGACTTCTCATCAGAAGTAGAACGTGTTATCCGTACAGTAGATACAGTTATTCTTTTAGTAGACTCTATTGAAGGACCAATGCCACAAACACGTTTTGTTCTTCAAAAATCCTTAGAACAAGGATTAAAACCAATTCTTGTTATTAATAAGATTGATAAACCAAACCACCGTGCAGAAGAAGTAGTAGATATGACATTCGACTTATTCGTAGATCTTAATGCTAATGATGAACAGCTTGACTTCCCAATTCTTTACGGTATTGGTAAACAAGGTATTATGCAATATGATCTTGATACACCATCAGACAACATTGAGCCACTTCTTGAAACAATCGTAAAACAAGTTGGTGAATATCCAAAAGAGGATGATGCACCACTTCAAATGCAAATTAGTGCATTAGGTTATGATAACTTTATTGGTCGTCTTGGTATAGGCCGTGTGTATAAAGGTAAAGTAAGAGACGGACAAACTATCCAAATTTCAGATAATGATGGTAAACTTAGAACAGGCCGTATTGCGAAACTTATGACTTATGAAGGTCTTAAACAAGTTCCAATTGAAGAAGTATCAAGTGGGGATATTGCAGTAATTGCAGGTATTACAGATATTTCTATTGGTGAAACTGTAGGGGAAATGGGTAAAGTAGAACCTATGGAGCCAATTACAATTGAAGATCCAACACTTTCTATGAATTTCCTTGTTAACAACTCACCATTTGCTGGTAAGAGTGGTAAATTCGTTACAACAAGACATATTAAAGATCGTTTAGAAAAAGAACTTGAAGTTAATGTTGGTCTTAAAGTAGAGGCAATGGATACAACAGACGGATACAAAGTATCAGGCCGTGGTGAACTTCACTTATCTATCCTTATTGAAAACATGCGTCGTGAAGGTTATGAACTTGGTGTATCTAAACCAGAAGTTATTATGCACCGTGATGAAAATGGCAAACTTGTAGAACCAGTTGAACGTGTTATTATTACACTTCCAGAACAATATTCAGGTGCAGCTATTGCTAATCTTAATATGCGTAAAGGTATGATGCAAAGTATGGAACCAGAAAATGGTTATGTACGCATTGAGTACCTCTGTACAACACGTGGTCTTTTAGGATTCAGAAGTGAACTTATTACAGATTCTCGTGGTGAAGCAACACTTGTTAGACGTATTGAAGGTTACACAGAATACGTTGGTGAGCTTCCAAGAAGAGCAAATGGTGCGCTTATTGCACAAGAGCCAGGTACAACTATGGCTTATGCACTTAACAATCTTGAAGACCGTGGAATTTTATTCGTACCACCAGCAACAGAAGTATATGAAGGTATGATTATTGGTATGAACTCAAGAAGAGAAGATATGACTGTTAATGCATGTAAAAACAAAAAACTTACCAATACACGTGCTTCAGGATCGGATGATGCCGTTAAACTTACACCTCCAAAAGTATTTAGCTTAGAAGAAGCTTTAGAATTTATTGAAGATGATGAATTAGTAGAAGTGACACCAGATGCTATTCGTTTACGTAAACGTATTTTAAACGAAGGCGATAGAAGAAGAGCTAATAAAATGTAATATAGAAAATGAGCAGCTTAGGCTGCTCTTTTTTTGTTATTTTATCATTTAAAATAGAAATAAATAAAAAATTTACTTGAATTTAAAAATGTTAGGTATTATAATGAGGATACAAAATCGAACATTTATTAAAAAAAAACAAAAAATGTTAGGAATAATAGAAGGGGATAAGAAGATGTTTAAAAGAGGTTTAAAAAAAGCACTAGCACTTACATTAGCACTTACTTTTGCTTTAACAGGATGCGCACAAAGTGGTGGAACTACAGAGGGAAAACCAAGTAATGAAGTAGTAGCAACACAGAACAATGAAAAGAATGTAAAAGCAGGCTTCATTTTTATGGGACCAGTAGCCGATGGCGGTTGGTCACAATCTCATAATGAAGGCCGTCTTGCAGCAGAAGCTGCACTTGGTATTGAAACACTTTATAAAGAATCGGTGCCAGAAACTCAAGAAGTTGAAAAAGTAGCAAGAGATATGATTGATCAAGGATGTAATGTTATCTTTGCAGCATCATTTGGATATATGGATTATATTGAGAAGTTAGCAAAAGAGTTTCCAGAAGTAACATTCTTCCATTGTTCAGGTTATAAAACAGCAGAAAATATGTCTAACTACTTTGGTAAAATTGAAGATGCTAGATATTTATCAGGATTAGTAGCAGGTCTTCAAACTAAAACAAACCAGATTGGTTATGTAGCAGCTATGCCACTTCCGGAAGTTGTACGTGGTATTAATGCTTTCGCTCTTGGTGTAAAAGCAGTTAATCCAGAAGCTACAGTTAAAGTTTCATGGACAAATGCTTGGTATGATCCTGCAAAGGAAAAAGAAGCAGGCTCTGCTTTAATAGATGGTGGATGTGACGTACTTGCACAGCATCAAAATGCAGCCGGTGCACAACAAGCTGCTGAGGAAAAAGGCGTTTGGTCAATTGGTTACCATGCAGATATGAGTGCTGTAGCACCAAATGCTAATCTTACAAGTGCTGTCTGGAATTGGGGCCCATATTATATAGAAGCTATTCAATCTGTAATGGATGGTACATACACAGCTGAAAGTTATTGGGAAGGTATTGAAGCTGGTGTTGTAGATGTATCTCCACTTACAGCTAATGCATCTGAGGAGGCTAAAGAAGTGGTTGATGCAGCAAAAGCACAAATGCTTGAAGGTACACTTAAAGCATTCCAAGGACCAATTGTAGATCAAGCAGGTAATGAAAGAGTTGCAGAAGGTAGTGAGCTTAGTGATGAAGAACAACTTTCATGTGACTGGTTTGTAGATAATGTTATTGGGGAAATCAACCAATAAAAATTGAATAGGAGCGTTGTTTATGGAACATTCAGTAGTGGTAAAACTAGAGAAGATTACAAAAAGGTTTGGTCCGGTTACTGCCAATGAGAATGTTGACCTTTTATTAAATAAAGGTGAGATTCATGCCCTACTTGGAGAAAACGGCGCAGGTAAAAGTACACTTATGAACATGCTATCAGGAATTTATAGTCCTGATAGCGGTTCTATTTTTGTGCATTCGGAAAAAGTACATTTTACCTCTCCAAAGCATGCCATTAGTTATGGAATAGGGATGGTTCATCAACATTTTAAATTAGTAGATAGCTTTACAGCTAAAGAAAATATTATTGCAGGAAGCAATAAGAGCTTTTTGGCTAAAGGAAATAAAGAATTGGATGAGATTAAAGCACTTTGTAAGAAATATAATCTATCCTTAGATCTTGATAAAAAGGTCATGGATATGTCTGTTAGTGAAAAGCAAATGCTTGAAATTATAAAAGTTATTTATAAAGGCTGTGACATACTTATTTTAGATGAACCAACTGCAGTACTTACACCACAAGAGGTAGATGTACTTTTTGATATTGTACGCCGTATGAAAGAAGAAGGTTGTGCAGTTGTTATTATTACACATAAACTTCATGAAGTTATGGCACTTTGTGACCGTGTAACAGTCCTACGTAAAGGGACTACAATAACAACTGTAGAGATCAAAGATACAAATCCTAAACATTTAACAGAGCTTATGGTAGGTTCAGAAACAGAATTAAGTATTACGAGACAAGTACCACAAAATACAAAGGTTATATATGAGGCCAACCACTTAACTGCTATGAATAAAGAAGGTATAAAAATGCTAGATGATGTATCTGTTGCCCTTCGCAGTGGTGAGATTCTTGGGATAGCAGGTGTAGCAGGAAGTGGGCAGAAAGAACTGTGTGAAGCATTAGTAGGTCTTTACCCACTTGCACAAGGTGAACTTATTTATGAAGGACAAAATATTACAGGTGAAAAACCTAGAGAAATACATAAAAAAGGTATTACCATGAGCTTCGTCCCGGAGGATAGATTAGGTATGGGACTTGTAGGTTCAATGGATATGGTAGATAATTTGCTTTTAAAAGAATATCATACACAAACAGGTTTCTTTCTTAATAAGAACAGTGTTAAAGCAAAGGCTGAAGAGCTAGTAGAGAAATTAAGTGTTAAGACACCAAGCATATTCCATCCTGTTAAAATGCTTTCAGGTGGAAATATCCAAAAGATTTTATTAGGAAGAGAGATTGAAGCTAATCCTAAAGTACTTATTACAGCTTATGCTGTACGAGGTTTAGATGTTGGTGCAACTCACCAGATTTATGACCTTATTAGTGAGCAAAAAGCTAAAGGTGTAGCTGTTATGTTTGTAGGTGAGGATTTAGATGTACTTTTACAGCTAAGTGACCGTATTATGGTTATGTGTGGTGGAAAGGTAACTGGTGTTGTAGAAGCACGAAATACTACAAAAGAAGAAATTGGGATGATGATGGGAGGTAAAACATATGCAAATTAGGGTAACAAAGGCATCAAATCCATCAAATAAGAAAAAAGTGCTTTGTACGCTTGTAGCTATTGGACTTGCTATGATTATTACAAGTGTGATTATTGCAGTCATGGGGCATAATCCACTTAATGTGTATTACTCTATGCTTGAAGGATGTTTAGGTACTTCTCATCGTATCAAACAGACTATTATTACTGCAATTCCACTTGTTGTGACAGCAGTAGGAATTGGGATTGCTTTCAGAATGAAATTCTGGAATATTGGTGCAGAAGGACAAATTTTAATGGGCGGTTGCTTTGCAACTTTTGCAGCACTATATTTTAAAAATTTACCAGCTATTGTTTTATTACCGACTATGATTTTATTAAGTGCTATTGGTGGTGGTATCTGGGCCCTTATTCCTGCTATACTTAAAGCTAAATTTAATACAAATGAAACCATTGTAACACTTATGATGAACTATATTGCTTTAAAATGGGTAGTATTCTTGCAATATGGTCCTTGGAAAGACCCTAATGCTATGGGATTCCCGAAAATTGCTAATTTCACAGATAATGCTATTTTACCAAAACTTTTTGGTGTACATATTGGGTGGCTCATCGCACTTATTTTAGTGGTAGTGATTTACTACTTTATTAATCACACTAAAACAGGTTATGAAATTCAAGTATTAGGTGAAAGTGAAAATACTGCTAAGTATGCTGGGATGAATGTAAGGAAAATTATCCTCATTGCTATGATGATGAGCGGTGCAATTTGTGGATTAACAGGTATGATTCAGGCATCGGCAGTGAATAACACTTTAACAATGGATTTAACAGCAGGTGTAGGTTATACAGCAATTATTATTGCATGGTTATCTAATCTTAAGACACCATGGATGGTAGTTGTTTCTATTCTTTTTGCCATCCTGACTCAAGGAGCAAGTTATATTCAAACTGTGTATCAGATTCCTCAAGCAGCAGCAGAGGTTATCCAAGGTATTATTCTTTTCTGTATATTAGGAAGTCAATTCTTTATCAATTATAAAGTTCATGTAAAGGAGGCAGCATAGATGAATATTGAATCCTTTTTAACAGCAGCAGTTATTGCAGGCATGCCCCTTCTTTTTGCCACATTAGGTGGTATTATGAGCGAAAAAGTAGGTCATCTTAACCTTGGGGTAGAGGGGATGATGGTTATGGGAGCAGTGATGGGATTTATAACAAGCGTACAGACACAGAATCCTTATTTAGCACTTCTATCAGCGATGGCAGCCGGTGGGGTAGGGGCACTTATTTATGCAGTGCTGACTGTATCTCTTCGTGCTAATCAGGTTGTAACCGGTTTGGCACTTACTATATTTGGAACAGGGTTTACTAACTTTGTAGGGCAATCTTTTGTAGGGCAAATTGTACCAGAAAGTGTAAAAACATTTTTTGCTCCTATAGCTATTCCAGTTTTATCAAATATCCCTATTATAGGAGGAGCATTCTTTAATCAAAGTCTATTTGTGTATTTAGGCTATGGTATAGCTGTTATACTTATGCTGTACTATGTCGTAACAAAAGTAGGACTTAATGCACGTATGATAGGTGAAAATCCAGGTGCAGCCGATGCAGCGGGTATTCCTGTTGCACTTTATAAATATATTAATATTGTCCTAGGTGGTATGCTTTGTGGGTTAAGCGGTGCTTTTTTATCACTTGTATATGTACCATCTTGGCAACAAAATATTACGGCAGGTAAAGGGTGGATAGCCGTAGCGCTTGTTATTTTTATTGGATGGAACCCTGTTAAAGCTATTTTTGGGGCTATTCTATTTGGAGCACTGGATATACTTGGACTTAGACTTCAAGCAGCGGGCATTCAAATCAATCAATATTTTGTAGATATGTTACCTTATCTTATGACTATTATTTTCCTTGTTATAGGGTCTATTCGTACAGGTGGAGCGAGCAAGGGACCAAAGGCTTTAGGAGAAGCATATTTTAGAGAAGATCGTTAAATAAGAACTAAAAGCTACTACGGTAGCTTTTTTTGTGTAAAGATTCGGGAAGAATGGTATATAATGCAACTTGAATGGGCGTATCAATTATTGTATAATGTTGACCTGTGTGAAAGAACGTAGAGAATAGATTTGAAAGAGGGGATGAGATGTTAGACTTAAATGAATTAAAGGCTAAAGGAATTATAGCACAAAAGCAAGAAGGTTATTTTGTACTGCGTTTTTTAAGTAGAGCAGGATATTTTGATGCAAATGAGATGCAGCATTTAGCAGATCTAGCACATAAGTACGGTAATGGTAAGATGGGATTAACGAGTAGATTAACTTTAGAAATTCCATATATTAAAGAAGAATCCTTAGAAGAAGTATTAAAATTTTGTAAGGAGAGAAACTTAAGGATAGGTGGAGGTGGCCCAAGTGTACGTGCTATCTTAACTTGCAAGGGAACAGTTTGTAAGCATGGGCTTGCAGATACAGATAAGCTTGCAAGAGAAATGGAAGATAGATTTTTGATGCGTCAGCTCCCAGGCAAATTTAAGATAAGTATACTCGGTTGTCCAAATAGCTATGGAAAAGCACAAGGAAATGATTTAGCCTTTTTAGCGGTGCGTAAGATTCAGTTAGATGAAGCTAGCTGCATTTTATGCCAAAAGTGTATAAGAGTATGCCCAGATAAAGCTTTTACAGTGAATGAGGGGACATTATTGCTTAATGAAGAGAAATGTTCAAGATGTGGCAAGTGTATACCAGTATGTCCAGTAGAAGCACTTCATCAAGAGGAAGTAGAATTTTTAATCTTCTTAGGGGGAAGACTAGGTAGACGCTCTAGACTTGCAACACCTTACCATAAAACATGTAAAGAAGATGAGATTATGGATATTACAGAAAAAGTATTAGCTTATTATGAAATGGTAGCCAATCCAAAAGAACGTTTTGCAGAAGTTATTGAACGTATTGGACAAGCAGAGGTAGAACATGCCATATTTAATTAAAGATTACTATGATACTATAAAAGGATTACCGTTAAAAGCTTCTTATAAAAAAGAAGAATTAATGATTCCAGAATTATTGATTGAAGAGCAAGAACAGATAGCTTTATATTACTGTACACATAATCAGCATATTAATGAATGTGCAAAAGTGTTTATTGTTGGTATTACACCAGGATTTAACCAAATGAATAAATCTATTGCCGCTGCAAGGCTATGTATAGAGGAGAATGTACCTTTAGAAGCTATGCCTTATTTATGTAAAAGGGAGGCACGTTTTGAAGGTTCACTGAGAAAAAATATTATAAGTATGCTAGATGAACTAGGTTTAGCTAATAAGCTTGGGATAGAGCATGCAGCAATGTTATTTGAAGAAAGGGATGACCTTTTGCATACAACTTCTATGATTCCTTTTGCAGCTTTTGTAAAAGGGAAAAACTATACAGGTCATCAGCCACCGCTTCTTAAAAGTGACCTACTTAGAAAGTATGTAGAAACTTTCTTTTATCCACAGGTAGATTTACTTAAGGATGCACTTATTATTCCATTAGGTAAAAGTGTAGAGGAAATACTTAAACTGCTTATCAATGAAGGTAAGCTTAAAGAAGAAAACTGTCTACTAGGTTTTCCACACCCTTCTGGAGCTAATGCACATAGATATGAACAGTTTGCAAATCATAAAGCTGAGATGATAAAGAAAATTAATAAAAAGAATTTCTAAGAGTAGAATGAGAATAACATTCTACTCTTTTTATGTACTTAAATAATTCTTGAACTTGAGTTTAGAATTATGTTATAGTAATATCTGTTAGATGTCTAATAGTTAGATATCTAACTAAATTCAAAGAGGAGGTTTATAATGGAGAATAAATTCTCAAATATAAGGGGTAATACCTTGCATATGGCGCTTATTAATGTAGGACATCTGCATAGAAGAAGAAGTAGTAGGTATTTTGAGAAACTTGACCTTTCACATGCACAACCTAAAATTTTAGATTTTCTATCTGAAAATGATGGTTGCATTCAAAGAGAAATTGCTGTTCATTGTTCTAGAGAAGCTGCAACAATGACGAGCATTCTAGGTATTATGGAGAAGTCAGGATTGATTGAGCGTAGACCAAACCCTAAAGATAGACGTATATTAAATGTCTTTTTAACACAAAAAGGAAAGGATATACAAAAGAATATAGGTGAGACCTTTAGTCAACTTGATAAAGAATGTTTAGAAGGTTTTTCTGAAGAAGAATATGCTCAGCTTATAGATTATTTAGAACGTATTTATAACAATATGAATAGAAGGGAGCAAGAAGATGCTTAAACTTTTAAGATTTTTAAAAGGATCTGCTATAATATGTGCTATTTTAGCCCCCATTATGATGATGCTGGAAGTTGCAATGGATCTTATGCAACCTAAGTTGATGGCAGATATTATAGATATTGGCATTGCAAATAGTGATACTACATACATATTGAGTCTTGGTGGTAAAATGATTATCTTTTCCATATTAGGTCTTATTGGAGGGATAGGATGTACTTATTTCTCAGCTTATGCAGGTATGCATATGGGAGAGAATTTAAGAGCAGGAATGTTTGAAAAAATACAGGCTTTGTCATTCTTAGAAATTGATAAGTTCAAAACATCCTCACTTATTACGAGGCTTACAAATGATGTTACACAAGTACAAAATATGTTTATGATGGCACTTAGAATTATGGTAAGAGCACCACTTATGTGTATTGGGGGGCTTGTGATGGCATTTGCTTTAAGTATGAAACTCTCTATTATTTTTGTAATTGCTATGCCAGTTATTCTAATTGCTATGACAATCATCTTAAAGAAATCTATGCCTCTTTTCACATCTATGCAAAGTAAAATAGATAATGTGAACTTAGTAATGCGTGAAAATATTTTAGGTATTCGCGTTATTAAAGCTTTTACATTAGAAGGTAAACAACGTGAAAAGTTTGATGCTACTAATAAGGATTTAATGGATACAAGTATCAAAGCTCAAAATATGAGTATGATTTTATGGCCTGTTGTAACACTTGTTATGAACTTGAGTGTTATTGCCGTTTTTTGGTATGGTGGTAACCTTGCTTATATTGGTGGGATTGAAGCGGGAAAAATTATGGCCTTTATTAATTACCTACTTCAAATTATGAACTCACTTGTTATGGTAGTTATGATTATGCTTAACTTCTCACGTGCAAAAGCTTCAGCTGATAGGGTAAATGAAGTGCTTGAAGCAGAGTCTTCTATCAAAGATAAAACACATACTAAAGATTTTGAGGCATTCGATGTAGAATTTAGAAATGTATCCTTTAAATATCATAAACATAGTGAAGCTGTACTTCATAATGTATCTTTTAAAATTAAGCAAGGACAAACAGTTGGGATTATAGGGTCAACAGGTTCTGGTAAAAGCTCATTAGTAGGTCTTATTCCTAGGCTATATGATGCTACAGAGGGAGAAGTACTTATTGGAGGGACTAATGTTAAAGATTTGAGCTTACAAAGCCTAAGGAAAAATATTGGTGTTATTCTTCAAGATAGTATTCTCTTCTCAGGCACTATAGAAAGTAACTTAAAGTTTGGTAATAATGAAGCAGATATTAATACGATGGAAGATGCTGCAAGAGATGCACAGGCATATGAATTCATTATCAATAAAGAAGATAAGTTTAATTCCGTGGTGGAACAACGTGGAAAGAACTTATCTGGAGGGCAAAAACAACGCCTTTCTATTACACGTACATTAGTAAGAAATCCTAAAATTCTTATTATGGATGATGCTTCAAGTGCCTTAGATATGGCAACAGAAGCGAGATTATTACAAGCATTAAAGCAAAGAATGAAGGGCAGCACAGTCTTTATGATTGCACAACGTATATCAGGCGTTATGGATGCGGATCAGATTATTGTTATGGATGATGGCCATATTGTAGGAATGGGTACACATGAACAGCTTCTAGCATCTAATGATATTTATCGTAGTATAGCAGTTTCACAGTTAGGTGAGGAGGTATTAGAAAATGTCTCAGCATAAAGAGAATGCACCGCATAGACCGGGGGGACCAGGTCCAAGACCTATGATGCATCATAAGAAAGAAAAGTTAAAAGATCCAAAAGCTACAGTAAAACGTCTTTTGCATTACTTAGGTAGCAGTAAATACATTATGGTGTTTGTATTCTTTATTACACTACTTACAACAGTGATTACGATTATAGGAACTAAGCTTAATGGTGATACAGTAGATAAGTTTATTATAACAAGAGATTTAAATGGGCTTGCTAAAATCTGTCTTGTTATGTTAGTACTTTATGTTATAAGTAGTGTATCTGTATTCATACAAAATAGAGCAATGGTACGTATTGCACAGACAACTACACTTAGTATTCGTAAAGACTTATTTAGAAATATGCAAGGTTTACCACTTGCATATTATGACAGTCATTCAAGTGGGGATTTAATGAGTCGTTTAACCAATGACGTAGATAATATTAATATGACTCTTGCACAAAGTGTAACACAGCTTTTTTCAGGTATTATCAGTATTGTAGGGATGCTTATTGCTATGATTCTTTTAAGCCCGGTACTTACTTTAATTGGATTGCTTACTACACCGTTTATGTTTATCTTAATGCGTGTTGTTGTTAAACGTACACAGCCTTACTTTATTAAGCAACAGACAGAACTAGGCAAATTAAATGGTTATATTGAGGAAATGGTATCAGGACAGAAAGCTGTACTACTTTTTTCACAAGAAGAAAAGGTAAAAGAAGAGTTTGGTAAAATTAATAGTAACCTGACTCAGACAGCTATCTTAGCTCAAACTTTCTCAGGCTTTATGGGACCTATGAATAACTGTATTAATAATATTACTTACCTTATTGTTGCAGTAAGTGGTGGGTACTTAATGCTTAAAGGTTTTGATATTACAGTAGGGATTATCTTCAGTTTTATCCTTTATATGCGTAACTTCACAAGACCAATTAATGAGATTTTTAACCTATTTAATACCATTCAGTCAGCATTAGCTGGTGCAGAACGTGTATTTGAAGTTATGGACGAGGAGAAAGAGCAGGATAGGGTAGGTGCAGTAGATATGGAGAACATAGAAGGCGAAGTCATTCTTGAAGATGTTCATTTCTCTTATGTACCAGAAAAACCTATTTTAAAAGATGCTACACTTATAGCTAAAAAAGGGCAAACTATTGCTATTGTAGGTCCTACAGGAGCTGGTAAAACAACGATTATCAACCTGCTTACAAAGTTCTATGATATTGATAGCGGACTCATTACAATTGATGGACACGATATTCAGGAAGTTACAAGAGAAAGTCTTAGAAAGTCTATTGCTATGGTACTTCAGGATACTTATCTCTTCTCTGAAAGTGTGCGCGAGAATATTCGTTATGGGAACTTAGATGCAACAGATGAGGAAGTAGAGCAGGCTGCAAAACTTGCTAATGCCCATAGCTTTATTAAGCAGCTGCCAGGTGGCTATGATACTATTTTATCTGATAATGGAAGTAACTTATCACAAGGGCAGCGTCAGCTTCTAGCTATTGCCAGGGCAATACTTATGAAATCATCTATTTTAATCTTAGATGAAGCAACATCTTCTATTGATACACGTACAGAAGTGGCTATTCAAAGAGCTATGGAACACCTTATGAAAGGCAAAACAACTTTTGTTATTGCACACCGTTTAAGTACAATCCGTAATGCTGATCAGATTTTAGCTCTTAAAGATGGTGAGATTATTGAACGCGGCACACATTATGAATTACTTCAAAAAGATGGTTTTTATGCAAACCTTTATAACAGTCAGTTCAAAAAAGGTATAGACCTTGATGATATTATTGCATAATAAAAAGGAGTAATCCCTAGGGATTACTCCTTTTTATATTTAGTGATGTCCACATCCATCATGAGAGCAAGTATGTGTACTATCTAATTCATTTAATTGACCACTTAAGAATAAAGTCATATTATCTTCTACATTACCTGTAGTTGTTTGATATACTTTAATGTCCATAGCATTAAGTTTACGAATAGCACCTTGACCAATGCCCCCTACTAGAACGACATCAACAGGTGTGTTTTGGAGAGCTTGTAGAGGGTGGCATTTGCCATGCTCATGGTGAATGTCACCATTTTTAATAGGTGTAACCTCTTTTGTATCAGAATCTACTACGATAAAGAGTGGTGCTGAGCCAAAGTGGCCATACGGTATACTTAATAGACCTTCGTTTTTTGATACAGGAATACATATTTTCATATTATTCTCCTCCTTGGGTTTTAAGGTGACAGCAGGTTTTAGGACAGTTTTCACGCATAGGGCAAGAAGTATCTTTCACAGATGAGACTGGAACTTTTAAATCATTAATAAAAGTAATAAGGGCATTTAATGTACCTTCATTCACTGAATAATGAACACGATATCCTTGTTTATAACCAATGATAATACCAGCCTCTTTTAATATCTTAATATGTTGTGATACTGCAGCTTCAGAAATATTAAGACGCTTAGATATTCCCTTAGCACATACATTTTGCTGTGCTAGCAAAAGTAAAATTGTAACGCGTGTTTCATCAGAAAGTGCTTTGAAAATTTGAATAGCTAAAGTCATACTGCCTCCATTTAATTAAGTGATTACTTAATTAAATCTTACAACCTTTATTTTGAAAATTCAAGTATAAAAAGAAATAATTTAAATTGTTGAAACAAAATTAAGGGTAATACTTATTGCTAAAGGTATTTTTATGGGGTAAAACTTTTAAATATAAATAATAAATGTTATAATTGTGTTAAATAATTATATATTTATACATAGAAAGGGATTTCATAATGGAGAAGTATATTGTATTGATGCATGAATTGTAGGTAGTGATAAAAATACAGTGTTTCATACAAAAAAAGATGATAGAACTTGGGCTGTTCTTATAGAAATTATAGAAAAGCAAGAGAAGCTTAATGAAGAGGAAGATGATGAAATACTTCATCATCTTATTAATTGTCTAAAAGAAAATTATGACAAGCTGAATAAGATTAGAGCTAAGGCTCAAGAAGAAGCAATAGAATGCTATAAAGCATTTATAGAATGAAGGAAGGTTAGTTTGCACCATGGTTATATTAACAATTATGGCAATAGGAATGCTGATTGGAGGATGGATTTTTCCTCAGAAATGGCATACCTACAATAATAAATTACAAGTAGCAAGTATCGTAATACTGATTTTTTGTATGGGAGTAAATTTGGGAAGTAATGATGACTTTATGAGTCAATTACCTAGAATGGGGTTAAAAGGCTTCATATTTGCTATTATTCCTATTCTTTTATCTGTAGGAGTAGTGTATCTGTTAACAAAGCATCTTATGAAGGAGAGGAAAAATGATTAAAGCTATTATACTTAGTTTAATAATAGGTGTGGTATATGGGCAGTTCTTTTTAGAACCCAGTCATGCAGTAAATTTCGGCTATTTGTCAGATATAGCATTAGTTGTACTTATGTTTTCCGTAGGCATTAGTGTAGGAGCTAATAAACAAGTATTTAGTAAGATTAAAGAGCATCATATTAAAATACTTATTATTCCAATAGGAATTATTCTAGGTTCTATTGCAGGGGGATTTTTATGTAGTATACTAATGGATATGCCACTTAATGTAAGTGTGGCTATTACATCAGGACTTGGATGGTATAGTTTATCAGGGGTACTTATTACAGACCTTGCTGGAGCTGATTTAGGTACTATAGCTTTTTTGGCGAATTTATTTAGAGAGATACTGTCTTTTATGCTTATACCTATAGTAGCTAAATATTGTAATCACTATACAGCAATTGCACCAGCAGCGGCAACAAGTGAAGATACTACACTTCCGGTACTCATTAAATATACTAGTGAAGAAGTAGTTATTATGGCTGTTATTAATGGAGTTATTTGTTCCATGATGGTACCGGTCCTCACTAATCTATTTTATCGTATTTTATAACGAGGAGAAGAGATAGATGGTAACGGAGATTTTATTTTTTATTATAGCTTTGTTCCTTTTGATAAGTGGATTTGACTACATATTTGGAAGTAAGCTAGGTTTAGGAATTCAATTTAAAAAAGGTGTAGAGGCATCAGGAAGCTTAGCACTTAATATGATAGGGATTTATATACTAGCCCCTCTTTTAACAGAAGGGCTTATGGCTGTAATTCTTCCGCTTACAAGTATTTTTAAGGTAGATCCTTCTCTTGTTCCAGCAAGTTTCTTAGCTGTAGATATGGGAGGCTACCAATTAGCACAGAATCTGGCTATGAATAGTCAAATGGCAGATTTTTCTGGCATACTACTGGCATCTAACTTAGGTGCAACGATTAGTTTTTCTATACCAGTTGCTTTAGGAATGATTAAAAAAGAGGACTTACCTTTCTTTTTAAGAGGTCTTGTAATAGGGATTATTGCCCTTCCTTTTGGATCATTTATAGGAGGCCTTGTACAGGGGATAGGTATATATGAGTTGCTTAGAAATTGTATGCCACTTTTTGTACTTAGTTTTGTGCTAGCGTATTGTACAATGCGTTATACGAATCAGATAGTAAAATGCTTTGACATATTAAGTAAGGTTATTGTTACTATGAGTATTATCGGATTAATTGCTGTAGGACTTGAAGTTGTACTAGGTATTTCAATTTTACCAGTACATACTCCTCCATTAAGTGAAGCATCAGAAATTGTGGTACGAATAGGATTATTCTTAGCGGGTGCTTATCCAATGCTTAAAGTAGTAGAGCATCTTATAATAAGATACTGTAGGCCTATTGCAAAAGTACTTAAAGTAAATGAAACAACTATTGTAGGGATGATTGGTAGTCTTGCAAGTAATTTGCTTACATTTGCTGAAATGGAGCACATGGATCATAAGGGGAAAGTTTTAGCCAGTGCAGTGGCTATTAGTGGTGCTTTTGTTTTAGGTGGTCAGTTAGCTTTTGTAAGTACGTTATCTAGTGAAATGGTTATTCCTTTTATTGTTTCGAAGATAAGTGGTGCTGTTTTGGCTATAATTATTGTTCAATTAACTTATAAAGAGGTATAAGATGTTTAAAAATGGGCAAGCCTTTTAATGCTTTAAAATTCATATGAGGAGGTTTTGCACATGGCTAAGAACAAGAATAACAAAGAAAAGGCAAGTGCTAAATCTAAGAAGAACAAAAATATCAATTTAGAAGCAGCTGATGAAATCACACCAAAGAAAAATAAGTAATCTTTAAGCATCTTTATAGATGCTTATTTTTTATAAATATAATTGGTTTGATTTATTTAAAAATTTAGATTATAATAAAGTGAATTTAAAGATAGGGGGAAGAATTTATGTCAGAGGTCCAAGTATTTGACTCACAGGATGTAGTCAAGAATAAAGTGTATGCTATTTTAGCTTATTTAGGATTTTTAGTTATTATCCCACTTATTGTTTGTAAAGACTCCCGTTATGCAAAGTTTCATACTAATCAAGGGCTTGTATTATTCCTTTCAGGGATAGCCTTAAGTATAGCAGATTTTATAGTAGGTATTATATTAGGAATTTGCACAGGGCTCCCTCTTATAGGATGGATCTTTGGTATTATCATGTTACTGATTAATGTGGTAGTAAGTATTGTTAGTATTGGGCTTTTTGTCTTAATGATTATAGGTATTATTAATGCATGTAAGGGTGAAGGAAAAGAATTACCTCTGATTGGTCATTTTGTTATTCTTCAATAGAAGTAGCTTAGAGCTAACCTATGACGACATAGGTGCTCTAGGCTATTTTTTATAAGTTTTGTAGATTTATAATAGAAGAATATGATAAGCTATAAGAAGACATTTATTATACAAATAGGAGAGCAGGTAATGAAAATATTATTTATTACAATGGATTGGATGAAATATTATGTAGGGGAAGGCGATGAAGAAAAAGAAGTGCCTCCTTGTGGTTATAATTTTCAATATACAAATGGTTACTACTATGGGTATGGTAGAGGAATTGATGAAATAAAAATAGAAGAATTAGAAGGCGTTACAGTGGATGATAATAAGGTAGAAAATGTACTTGTGGTATGGCTTGCACCAAATCGTAACGGAGAAACATGCATTGTTGGCTGGTATAAAGATGCGACTATTTATAGACAAGCTATTACAGAGTTTACATTAGATAGTGAGAGATTTGAAAAAACTTATAGTATTGTAGCGCCAGCAAGGGGAAGTCTCCTGCTTCCTATGGAAGAAAGAAATTATATTGTAGAGGGAGTAGATGTGCCAGTTGAGTATCATATGGAAAGAGAACAGCTTGCACAAATTAGAGCATATATCCATAATTATGCAGGAGACTGTATGAATTTAGTTCTTACAGAAAAAGAACTTAATGGTGTTCTTTCTATTAATATGGACTATGAGCGTTATTTCTATAAAGCAGATGAATTTTTAGCCAAAGATGCATATGCTAAAGCTATTAGATGCTTTAATAAGGCCATTGCTGAAGAACCAAATGAGACGCTAGGCTATGAATGTAAAGCAAGTATTCTTTTAAGCTTAAAAATGTATGATGAAGCATTAGAGCTTTATAATAAGGTAGTAGGACTTGATGAAGATAATGATTTGGCATATTATTGCCTGGGTCTTATCTCTGGATTAAAACAAGAATATGAAAAAGCATTGCCATACTTTGATAGATATTTAAATCATAGACCTGAAGATCACCATGTACGTGCAGAGCGTGCATATACTTACTTTATCAAAGGGGACAGTGAAAAAGCAGAAAAAGATATTAAGCTTGCTTATGAAAAGGAAAAACATAATCCAGTTGTAAAAGAAATTTATAAACGTATTGTACAAAAGTAACAAAAAAGAGAGGGCATTATTTGGAAAGGTATAATATTCCAAATAATGCCTTTTTTGTGTTTGGTAATAGGATTATGTAAACAAATGAAATTTTAAGCATTACATACAATCAAAATGCTATAGATTACAAGAAATAACTTATGTAAAGCTGAAAAAATAAATAGAATTTTGATATATTAAGAAGGCTTTGTAAAAACTCACAAAGTTTTTTGAAACAATATTTAGTTAGAGTTAAAATATTGACACTTATAGATACAATTGGTACAATATTTATAAATTGAATTGTCAGACAAATGCAATTAAAAGGTTTCGTCTCGTCCTTAATGGATGAGATTTTTATTTATCTATGTATATAAGGGGGTCAAAGATGAAGCTATCAGATGTATTAGTAAGGTGTTTAATGGAAGAACAAGTCGATACAGTATTCGGCTATCCGGGAGCAGCAATCCTGTCTGTCTACGAATCTTTGAGAGCTTCCAGTATACATCATGTACTAGTAAGACAGGAGCAGGCTGCTGTACATAGTGCAAGTGGATATGCAAGAACGACAGGAAAAGTAGGAGTATGTATTGCAACTTCGGGACCAGGAGCAACCAATTTAGTGACAGGTATTGCAACAGCATACATGGATTCTATTCCTATTGTTATTTTTACAGGTCAGGTTAAATCTAGCTTAATAGGCAGAGACGTCTTTCAAGAGGTAGATATTACAGGTTGTACTGAGCCATTTATAAAACACAGTTATTTGCTTCAAAATCCGAAGGACTTCCCTAGGATCGTAAAGGAAGCTTTTTATATTGCCAGAACAGGAAGGCCAGGACCTGTACTCATTGATTTACCTATGGACTTTCAAGATGCACAAATAGATTTTAGTTATCCTAAAAAGGTAGACATACCTGGCTATAAACCAACAATTAAGGGACATATAGGACAGATTAAAAGGGCTATCAAACTCTTACTTAATAGTAAAAGACCTTTAATCTGCACAGGAGGGGGCGTTCACCTTGGGCAAGCAAAAGAGGAGCTTGCTTATATGATAGAGAAGTCTCATATTCCTATGGTGCATACACTGATGGGAACAGGAACATTAGATACATATTCGCCTTATAATTTAGGAATGATTGGAAGTCATGGTTATTATCATGCTAACTGGGCGCTTAAGCATGCAGATACAATACTTTTTATAGGAGCACGTATTGCAGATAGGGCTGTAGCTAATGCAGGGATTTTGGATGAAAAAGCTAATATTATCCATATTGATATAGATCCAGCAGAGATTGGCAAAATGACAGCAGCCCATATTCCTGTTGTAGGGGATGTAAAAGAAGTCCTAAGGGTTATGAACGAACTCATTAAAACAAGTGAAACGAAGGAATGGATTGAAACCATTTTAAATCATAAGAAGAAAACAGCAGACATAAAGTATGAACACAGCATTAATCCGAAGACAGTTATTAAAACATTATCCAATTTATTAGATGATGAAGCGATCATTACAGCTGATGTAGGACAGAATCAGTTTTGGACTATGCGCAATATGGAGATTAAAGGAAATCGTCAAATACTTTGCTCAGGTGGATTTGGTACTATGGGTTATTCATTACCAGCATGTATAGGCGCAGCAATAGGAAATAAATCTCGTAAGGTAGTGGGTGTGTTTGGAGATGGAAGTTTCCAAATGAGTTTTTTTGAATTAGGGACGCTTGTGCAGGAGCATGTAAATCCTATTATGATTTTATTCAATAACAGTGGACTTGGAATGGTAAGGGAAATTCAAAGAAAACTCGAAACAAAAGAGTATGGTGTAGGTCTTCCTAAGAATCCGAATTTTGCTGCTATCGTAAGAGCGTATGGTATAGAGGCATATAGAATAGATGACCCAGATAAGGTAGAAGAAATACTTAAACAAGCTATAGCAAGCCGTAAGCCTCAATTTTTGGAGTTTATTGTAAGTGATAAAGAAAGCACTTTATAAGGAGGTAGAAATGTGGAAAAACATGTAATTTCCGCACTGGTTGAGAACCATTCAGGAGTATTAAACCGTATATCTGGTCTCTTCAGTAGACGTGGTTACAATATTGATAGTTTATCCGTGGGTGAAACAGAGACCCCTTCTATCTCGCGTATGACTATTGTAACGAAAGCGGATAAGCAGATGCAAGAGCAGATCAAAAAACAGCTTAATAAACTGATAGAAGTAATTAAAATTGTAGAACTCAATGAAACAAGTGCAGTTTATAGAGAGTTAGCACTTATTAAAGTAGGAGCTAATCATGAAAATCGTGCTGAAATTATAGAGATTGCTAATATCTTTAGAGCACATATTGTGGATGTTTCTAAAGAAGTATTAATTTTAGAAGCTACAGGCGATCAAGGTAAAATCAAAGCACTTACTGAAATGCTACAGCCTTATGGTATTAAAGAAATTGTGCGAACAGGGCTTACTGCACTTCAAAGAGGAGAAAATGAATTAAAAAATTAAGACTTCCAAAGAAGCCTTATAAATAAAATAACATATGGATTATATATAAGGAGGATTTTATTATGGCAAAGTTATATTATCAAAAAGATTGTGATTTAAATTTATTAAAGGGTAAAAAAGTAGCAATTATTGGTTATGGTAGTCAAGGGCATGCACATGCACTTAATTTGCATGAATCAGGTGTAGAGGTTATTGTAGGTCTTTACAATGGGAGTCCATCATGGGAAAAAGCTGAAAAAGCAGGTCTTACTGTTATGACAGCAGCCGATGCAGCAAAAGAGGCGGACTTTATTATGATTTTAATTAACGATGAGAAACAAGCAAAACTTTATACAGAAAGTATTAAAGAGGGGCTTACAACAGGCAAAACGCTTGCATTTGCCCATGGTTTCAATATTCATTATGGACAGATTATACCACCAAGTGACGTAAATGTTGTTATGATTGCTCCAAAAGGACCAGGCCATACAGTGAGAAGTCAATATCAAGAAGGTAAAGGTGTACCATGTCTTATCGCTGTTTACCAAGATGCGACAGGAGATGCAAAAGATATTGCACTTGCTTATGCAGATGGTATTGGTGGAGCGCGCGCAGGAATATTAGAAACAACCTTCAAAGAAGAAACAGAAACAGACCTTTTCGGGGAGCAAGCTGTACTTTGTGGTGGTGTAACAGCACTTATGAAAGCTGGTTTTGAAACATTAGTTGAAGCAGGCTATCAACCAGAAAGTGCATATTTTGAATGTGTACATGAAATGAAACTTATTGTTGACCTTATTAACCAAGGTGGCTTTGAATATATGAGATATTCCATTTCAGATACAGCAGAATATGGAGACTATACAGTAGGACCACGTGTTATTACAGATGAAACTAAAAAAGAAATGAAAAAAGTATTAACAGAAATCCAAAATGGTACATTTGCTAAAAACTGGATATCAGAAAATCAGGCCAATCGACCATACTTTAGATCTGTTAGAAGAATTGAAGCAGAGCATCAAGTAGAGTCAGTAGGTAAAGAGTTAAGAAAAATGATGAGTTGGATTAAAGAAGACTAATAAATGAAGGAGGGGCTTTTCTTATGGCAAAAGCTATTAAAATTTTTGACACGACACTTAGGGATGGAGAGCAATCACCAGGGTGCAGTATGAATCTTAGTGAAAAACTAGAGATGGCCCTACAACTGGAAAGACTAGGTGTAGATGTTATAGAAGCAGGGTTTGCAATTGCTTCACCAGGAGACTTTAAGTCTGTTCATGAAATTGCAAAAGTAGTGAAACACACAAGAGTAGCGAGCCTAGCAAGAGCCCTTACTAAAGATATTGATGCAGCAGCAGAGAGTTTAAAAGGTGCAGCATACCCACGTATACATACCTTTTTAGCAACATCAGATATACATATGCAGTATAAGTTAAAAAAGACGCCAGAAGAGGTACTGCAAAATGCAGTAGAAATGGTTAAGTATGCAAAAAAATACTGTGAGGATGTAGAGTTCTCAGCAGAAGATGCATCAAGAAGCGATCCAGCTTTTCTCTATCAGATATTTGAAGCTGTTATTAAGGCAGGTGCAACAGTTATTAATGTTCCAGACACAGTAGGATATACAAGTCCAGATGAGTTCTACAATTTAATCGCAGGTATTCGCGATCATGTGCCTAGTATTGATAAAGTAGATATTTCAGTACACTGTCATAATGACTTAGGAATGGCTGTAGCTAACTCCTTATCCGCTATTAAAGCTGGTGCAACTCAGATTGAGTGTACGGTTAATGGAATAGGAGAACGTGCAGGTAATGCAGCACTTGAAGAACTTGTTATGAACCTTAGTGTTAGAAAAGATCCTTATGATTTAACAACTAATATTCAGACAAAAGAGATTTACAAAACAAGTAAGCTTCTAAGCAGTATAACAGGGGTGAAAATACAGCCTAATAAGGCCATTGTAGGAGAAAATGCTTTTGCACACGAGTCGGGGATTCACCAACATGGGGTACTCGCTAATAAGAGTACTTATGAGATTATGACGCCAGAGTCTATAGGGCTTACAGAAAATAAAATGGTACTTGGCAAACATTCAGGTCGTCATGCTTTTGTAGATCGTATAGAGATGCTGGGCTATGCCCTTGAAGAAGAGGCGCTTAATAAAGCATTTGAGCAATTTAAGATGCTTGCAGATAAGAAGAAGGTTGTTACAGATAAAGATATTGAAGCACTTGTACGTAGAAAAACTGTGGCTATTCCACAGACTTATACATTAGAGCGCTTTGTTATCAATTCAGGTAATACGATTACAGCTACTTCGGCTGTAAGACTTATTTGTAAAACAGGAGCCGTGCTTGAAGATGTTATGTCTTCTTATGATGGGCCTATTGATGCATCCTTTAAAGCTATTGATAAGATGGTAGGTAAAAAATTCACGTTAGAAGACTTCTCTATTAATTCTGTTACAGGTGGAGCAGATGCACAAGGTGAGGTAAATCTTAAAATTAAATGTAAGAATACAACTTATAACGGTCACGGCGTAAGTATGGATATTGTAGAAGCAAGTATTTTAGCTTACTTATCTGCAATCAATAATATGCTCTATGATTTAGATAGCATAAAAAAATAAAATTAAGTTACTAGGTGCAGGGACTATCTTAAGGTAGGCCTTGCACTTTATCACATTACACTATAAAACCTAAAAGGAGGAAAGACAAATGGGAATGACCATGACACAAAAAATATTAGCAGCTCATGCAAATCTTAAAGAAGTGATGGCAAGGCAGCTGATTGAGGCTAATCTTGATTTGGTGTTAGGAAATGATATTACAACACCTGTTGCTATAAAAGAATTTGAGAAAATTGGTGCTCAAGATGTGTTTGACTACTCTAAAGTAGTCATTGTGCCAGACCATTTCACGCCCAATAAAGATATTAAAGCGGCTGAGCAGTGCAAATGTGTAAAAACTTTTGCTTATGATAAAAACATTGAGCATTATTTTGAAGTAGGCGAAATGGGCATTGAACATGCACTTCTTCCTGAAAAAGGATTAGTAGTACCAGGAGATGTCGTCATAGGAGCAGATTCACATACTTGTACATATGGTGCACTTGGAGCCTTTTCTACTGGTATTGGTAGTACAGATATGGCAGCAGGTATGGCAACAGGTAAGGCCTGGTTTAAGGTACCAGATGCTATTAAGTTTATACTGAGAGGTCAACCTAGCCATTTTGTATCTGGAAAAGATATTATATTGCATATTATAGGCATGATAGGCGTAGATGGTGCACTTTATAAGTCAATGGAATTTACAGGAGAAGGTCTTAAGTACTTATCTATGGATTCGAGACTATCTATGGCTAATATGGCTATTGAAGCAGGTGCTAAAAATGGTATTTTTGAAGTGGATGAAGTAATGCTTGAATATGTTAAAGAACATAGTAGTAAACCTTATACAGTCTATAAGGCAGATGAAGATGCAGTATATGAACAAGTAATAGAAATAGATCTTAGCACCATTAGACCTACAGTAGCTTATCCACATCTTCCTGAAAATACAAAAACTATAGATGAAGTAGAAGAAATTAAAATTGATCAGGTAGTTATTGGTTCTTGTACAAATGGGCGTATAGAAGACCTACGTATGGCAAGAGAAGTTATGAAGGGGAAAAAGGTAGCAAAAGGTGTACGTGTTATCGTTATTCCAGGTACTCAAAACATATATTTGCAAGCTATTAAAGAAGGTATTGTAGAAGATTTGGTTACAGCAGGCTGTGTAGTCAGCACGCCAACATGTGGTCCTTGTCTTGGTGGACACATGGGCATTTTAGCAGCAGGTGAAAGATGTGTAGCAACTACAAACCGTAACTTTATAGGGCGCATGGGACATGTAGAATCAGAAATATATCTTGCAAGTCCGGCAGTGGCAGCAGCGTCTGCTATTTGTGGCTATATTGCAAATCCGGAACAAGTATAGGAGGGGGATAAAATGAAGGCAACAGGTAGGGTATTTCGTTATGGGGATAACATTGATACGGATGTGATTATTCCAGCAAGATATTTAAATACATCAGATCCTAAAGAATTAGCTACGCATTGTATGGAGGATATTGATACAGATTTCACGCAGCAGGTAAAGGAAGGGGACATTATAGTAGCAGATAAAAATTTTGGTTGTGGTTCTTCTAGAGAGCATGCAGCTATTGCGATTAAAGCCTCTGGTATTTCATGTGTTATTGCAAAAACTTTTGCACGTATTTTTTATAGAAATGCTATTAATATAGGACTTCCTATTTTAGAGTGCCCTGAAGCAGTGGACGGCATCCAGGCAGGAGATACGGTTGAAGTAGATTTCACTAAAGGTACTATTATAAATGTAACAAGTGGTAAGGTCTATAAAGCGCAGCCTTTCCCTGAGTTTATGCAGAGAATTATTGAGGCTAATGGCCTTGTTAATTACGTAAGGGAAAATAAATAGGGAGGGATAATAATGAATTATAAGATTGTTACTTTGCCCGGAGATGGTATTGGACCAGAGATCATGGCGCAGGCCGTTAAAGTATTAGATGAAGTAGGTAATAGATTTGGTCATACATTTAACTATGAAGAGCATCTTATAGGTGGTGCGGGTATAGATGAGCTAGACTCCTCATTACCTCAAGCTACTATTGATGCATGTAAGACAAGTGATGCAGTATTACTTGGTGCAGTAGGTGGGCCTAAATGGGATACTACTTCAAATGGAGATAGACCAGAAAAAGGGCTACTTAAGATTAGAGAGACACTAGGACTATTCGCCAATCTTAGGCCAGCTCTTTTATATAAGCAGCTTCAACATGCAAGCCCATTAAAGGTAGAAGTTATTGGAGATAGCTTAGATATTCTTATTGTAAGAGAACTTACAAGTGGTATTTATTTTGGGAGGCATGAACGTACTATATGCGATAATCCAAAAGATACATATGCGGAGGATGTTGAGTACTACAATGTAGGTGAAATTGAACGTATTCTTAGAGTGGGTTTTGATTCAGCTATGAAAAGAAATAAGAAGGTTGTAGTAGTAGATAAGGCTAATGTGCTTGCTACTTCTAAGCTCTGGAGAGAAGTAACACAAGAGGTAGCAAAGGATTATGAAGAAGTAGATTATAGTTTTATGTATGTAGATAATGCAGCGATGCAGCTTGTGGCGAACCCTAAACAGTTTGATGTCATCATTACAAGTAATATGTTTGGGGATATTTTATCTGATGAAGCAAGTATGCTGACAGGTTCTATAGGAATGTTAGCATCTGCAAGCTTAGGTGAAGGCACTCTAGGACTTTATGAGCCAAGTCATGGTAGTGCACCTGATATAGCTGGGCAGAATAAAGCTAATCCTATTGCAACTATTTTATCGGTGGCGATGATGTTACGCTATTCGTTAGGACTTGAGAGCGAGGCGCAGGCTATTGAGAAAGCAGTAGAATGTGTGCTAGATAAAGGATACCGCACAGGTGATATTATGAGTGTAGGCTGTAAGTATATAGGTACTAAAGAAATGGGCAGTTATATTTGTGAAGCTATTAAGCTAGGAAACGAACAGAGGAGGATTTAAAATGAGTCAAAGAATAATTTATTTAGATGGTAATTATGTAAGAGAAGAAGAAGCAAAGATTTCTGTATTTGACCATGGTGTACTTTATGGTGATGGTGTATTTGAAGGTATTAGAGTTTATAATGGACGTGTTTTTAAATGTGAGGAACATATTAATAGACTGTACAATGCAGCTAAAGCTATTATGCTAGATATTCCTATGAGTAAAGAAGAGATGACGGAGGTACTTCTTGAAACTTGTAGAAGAAATCAAATTAAGGATGGTTATGTTCGCCTTGTAATAACAAGAGGTAAAGGTGACCTTGGTCTTAATCCTGTAAGCTGTAAAGTTGCATCAGTATTTTGTATTGCAGGTTCTATTACACTTTATCCAGATGAAATGTATATAAAAGGGATGCCTATTATTACAGCTGTTCAAAGAAGAAATAAAGCAACTATTGTAGACCCTCAAATTAAATCATTAAATTACCTTAATAATATACTAGCTAAAATTGAAGCAAACAGAGCAGGGGTACCAGAAGCGCTTATGCTAAATCATGATGGTGTGGTAGCAGAATGTACAGGAGATAACATTTTTATTGTAAAAGATAATGTTATTTATACACCTCCTATCTACATAGGTATATTAGATGGTATTACAAGAAATACAGTCATTGAATTAGCTAAGGAACTTGGATATGAAGTAAAAGAAAGTGAGTTTACACTTTTTAATGTTTATAGTGCAGATGAATGTTTCTTGACGGGTACAGCTGCAGAGGCTATTCCTGTTACAAATGTAGATGGGCGTATTATTGGTAATGGAGAGGCAGGTCCTGTTACAACAAGACTTCTTGAAGCGTTTAAAGCATATGCAAATAATAATGGGAGAGATATTTACTAAAAGAGGCCTAAAATAATATGATAAAAATAAAAGTGACATGTATTTTCTAGGCATAGGGAGTAACATGTCACTTTTTAAATAGATTTAGAGTTCTTCTATAAAACTAGGATTTGGAAAAGGGATATGTGCAATGTCTTCAAGAATTGTACTAGTGTTTTCGTCTAATCTAAAGAGAGTAACTTCATTAGAATTTTGATTGCAGACCATGAGTAGTTTTCCGTCATGTGTACAAGTTATATGTCTAGGCCATATGCCTCCACAAGGATATAGATTAAGTTTTTTTAAAGAGCCATCAACTTGGATTTCAAAACGTGTAATACTATTGTGCCCTCTATTGGCGGCTAATAGATATTTTTGGTTAGGTGTAATGATGCAATTAGAGCAGTAGCTCGTACCTTCATAATCTATAGGAAGGGTGGTTATTTCTTGCAGAATCTGAAGTGTACCTGTAGATGGGTCCTGTTGAGTAACAAAAATTTTGTTAGAGTATTCTGTAATAATATAGCCTATAGGTAATGTAGGATGAAAGATGATATGCCTTGGACCATTTCCACTAGGAAGGTGTAGAGAAGAAAAGTTTGTATTTGATATAAGCGCACCATTCTCTACTTTATAACAATAAATTTGGTCAGTGTGGATATTAATAGCATATAGAAAATTTTCATTAGAATCCATTTGAGTACAGTGGGCTCTGGAAAAACCATCTTTAGGAAGAGCAGGTAAATGAATCAAACTTTTGAGAGTGGTGAACTTATGGTTTAAGACACCTACACTAAAAATGTGGCCTGTTTGGTAACAAGCACCAAATAAAGTACGATGTTTAGGTGAATAACTGATGTGGCATAATCCACCGCCTTCAAATGTTAATTGATCGAGGAAGCAAAGTCGGTTATCTTCAAATAAATACATTTGAATTTGAGCTTTATTATCCACTTCACTAAGCGTAAATAGCAAGTTGTGTAAATGACAAGCGAATGATGGATTTATAGGGTTAAGTTCTGTGATTTGAGTAAGAGAATGATTGGAAAGAGAGAAGATTTTAAGAGAAGGGTAATCTTCTACGTTGTAACCAGTCATAAGTAGTGAATACATAGTGGAGGCCTCCTAAGTAATAAATATTTTTAAAGTAAGTATAGCATAAGAATAGAACAAGTTATAAAAAAATGAAAAAAATGAATTTAAGTAAAAATAAAATTGCAAAAACAAGTTATTTTGTTATAATATTATATAATTTATCTTATAGATAGTACAGCATAAGGAAATAGAGGGAGTGGAAAATATGAGAAGTGATGTTGTAAAAAAGGGCCCAGATAAGGCACCTCATCGTTCATTATTTAAAGGAATGGGATATATTGAAGAAGAAATTAATCAACCTCTAATTGGGATTGTAACTGCTAAAAGTGAAATTGTTCCAGGACATATGCATCTTGATCGTATTACAGAAGCTGTAAAAGCTGGTATCCGCATGGCAGGTGGCACACCAATTGAAATACCTGCTATTGGAGTATGTGATGGAATTGCTATGGGACATGAAGGAATGAAGTATTCTCTTGTAACACGTGAACTTATAGCAGATTCTATTGAATGTATGACAATGGCACATGGATTTGATGGATTAGTGCTTGTACCAAACTGTGATAAAATTGTTCCAGGTATGCTTATGGGAGCCGCTAGGATGAACTTGCCAACAGCAGTAGTAAGTGGTGGACCTATGCTTGCAGGGACAGTAGGTGGAAAAAAAGTAAGCTTATCTTTAATTTTTGAAGCGGTAGGTGCTTATAATACAGGTAAAATTTCTGAAGAAGAGCTTTATGAATATGAAGAACATACTTGCCCGGGATGTGGATCTTGTTCAGGAATGTTTACAGCTAATAGTATGAACTGTATGAGTGAAGTATTAGGGATCGCTTTACCGGGAAATGGAAGTATACCAGCTGTTTATGCAGAACGTATTAGACTTGCTAAGAAAACTGGTATCGCTATTATGAAAATGATAGAAAAAGATATTAAAATTTGCGATATCTTAACAGAAAAAGCTTTTGAAAATGCTTTAACTGTAGATATGGCATTGGGATGCAGTACAAATACTATGCTTCATTTACCTGCTATTGCACATGAAGCAGGCGTGAAGATTAATTTAGATCTGGCTAATGAAATTAGTAGCCGTACGCCAAACCTTTGTAAGCTCGCACCAGCAGGGCCACATCATATGGAAGATCTTTATCAAGCAGGTGGTGTTGCTGCGGTTATGAAAGAACTTACTAAAAAAGAACTTCTTAATAAAGAACTTATAACCGTAACAGGTGAAAGTGTGGGAGAAAATCTTAAATCTGTAGTTAATAAAAATGAACAGGTTATAAGACCTATCCAGAATCCATACAGCGCTACAGGTGGGATTGCTGTACTTAGAGGCAACTTGGCTACGGATACATGTGTTGTAAAACGTTCAGCTGTAGCAAAAGAAATGATGCAGCACACAGGTCCTGCTAAAGTATTTAATAGTGAAGAAGAAGCTAAAGTGGGTATTACAAGTGGTAGGATAGAAAAAGGGGATGTTGTCGTTATTAGATATGAAGGGCCAAAGGGAGGGCCAGGTATGCGAGAAATGCTTTCACCTACAGCAGTGCTTGCAGGCATGGGGCTAGATAAAGATGTAGCACTTATTACAGATGGGCGTTTTTCAGGTGCTACAAGAGGTGCATGTATTGGACACGTATCACCAGAGGCTGCAGAAGGTGGATTAATTGCACTTGTAGAAAATGGAGATCTTATTCAAATTGATATGGAAGCATGTAGCATTGAACTTTTAGTAGATGAAGAAACTATCGAGCAAAGACGTAAGTCATGGGTGAAACCAGAACCAAAAGTAAATCATGGATATTTAGCACGTTATGCTAAATTGGTTACATCTGCAAATACAGGAGCGATTTTTAAAGCGTAAGGGAGGGGAAACATGAAGCTTAATGGTTCACAAATATTAATGGAATGTTTATTAGAACAAAGCGTTGACACAGTATTTGGCTACCCAGGAGGCTCCGTTCTTAATATATATGACGCTTTATATAAGTACAGTGAGCGTATTCATCATATATTGACTGCCCATGAGCAAGGTGCGGCACATGCAGCGGATGGATATGCAAGAGCTACCGGAAAAGTAGGAGTTTGTATTGCCACATCAGGGCCAGGAGCAACGAACTTGGTAACGGGAATTGCTACAGCTTATATGGATTCTGTACCTCTTGTAGCAATTACAGGAAATGTAGGGAAACCACTTTTAGGAAAAGATAGTTTTCAAGAAGTGGATATTACAGGTGTAACAATGCCTATTACTAAACATAACTATATCGTTAAGGATGTAAGAAAGCTAGCAGATACTATTAGAGATGCCTTTTATATTGCTAGTTCCGGAAGGCCGGGGCCAGTACTTATAGATATTCCTAAAGATATTACAGCTGCTGAATGTGAGTATACTTATGAAGAGCCTAAAAAGATACATAGAAAGGTATGTACAATTAAGCAGAAAGATATCGATGAAGCTGTAAAACTTATGAAAAAAAGTAGGAAACCGCTTATTTATAGTGGAGGTGGCATTATTAGTAGTGGTGCTCACAAAGAGCTTATAGAGTTTGCAGAAAAATTCCAAGTACCTGTTGCTACTTCACTTATGGGGATAGGTGGTTTTCCAGAAACACATAGATTATCTACAGGACTTATTGGAATGCATGGAAGCAAGGCTTCTAATATGGCAGCTACAGAATGTGATCTTCTTATAGCAGTAGGTGCTCGTTTTAGTGATAGGGTAACAAGTAGTGTAGGAACCTTTGCACCACATGCTAAAATTATTCATATTGATGTGGACCCAGCAGAAATTAGTAAAAATGTGGCCAGCTATACAGCCATTATAGGGGATGCAAAAGAGATTTTAATAAGTCTTATACAATTAGTAGGACAGAGAGATCATACAGAATGGCTTGAAGAAGTTGCACACTGGAAAGAAGAGTTTGGATTTGACTATCAAAGAGATAGCAGTTTGCGTCCACAATTTATTATGGAAGAGATTTATAAGCAAACAGAAGGCGAAGCAATTATTACAACAGAAGTAGGCCAGCATCAGATGTGGGCTGCTCAGTTTTATAAGTATACCACACCACGTACTTATATTTCATCAGGAGGATTAGGAACCATGGGGTATGGAACGGGTGCTAGTATAGGAGCACAGATTGCTAGAGCTGATAAGCGTGTAGTACATATAGCAGGAGATGGCTCTTTTAGAATGAACTGTAATGAGCTTTCTACAGTGGCTTACTATAATGTTCCGGTTATTATTATAGTAGTGAATAATAGTGTGCTAGGTATGGTAAGGCAATGGCAGACTATTTTCTATGGTGGGCGCTATTCACAAACTAATTTAGATAGAGGCCCTGATTTTGTAAAACTTGCAGATGCTTATAATATTAAAGGGTATGATATTTTCACGCAGGAAGAGTTTAAAGAAGCCCTTAAAGATGCATTAAAACATAATAGACCAGCTCTTCTCAATTGTCATGTAGGAGAAGATGAAAAGGTATTACCTATGGTGGCACCTGGGGCACCTATTAATGATTTGATATTAGAATAATGAGATGAAGCAAGTTCTTTCTGATGAAAGAGCTTGCTTTTTGTTTCGTGCTAAGTGTCAGTTTTTTAGGGGGATGAAGGTTTAGAGATTCTTTGTAAAGTGAAATATATTTTATATAAAAATATAAAATATTGAAAAAATAAAATATAGTTGTTAAAATATTATTATAAATTTTAGATGGGGGAATGGCTATGAAAAAATCAAAATTTGATGAGTTTGTTAATTTCTATGATAAAGAAACACAGGGGCAGTATGCCTATTACTATAGACAGCTATGGGATGCCTGTCAGTGTGCAGATATAGCCTATGCAATGCATCATAAACAAGGAGTCTGGGAAAGCAAGGATTATGCAGCTTGGATAAGAGATTTTAATAAATTTATTAAAGAGAAGGTTAAAGAGGAGAGGCTTCAAGTAAGTGTTTGCGAAAAAATCAATGATTGGATACAAACTCTGTAAATTTAGAAGTTATAAAATAGAGGGTTAGTCTGGAGGTGCCACATATGAAAAGAAGCAAAGAACAATTTTATGGATGTTTGTTGGGTGGTGCAATTGGCGATGCATTTGGTGCACCTGTTAAGTCTATGAAATATGAAGAGGTTCAAAAGTTATATGGAGAAGAAGGTATTCATGAACTTATTCAGACAAGTGATAGAGGAAAGGCTATTATTACAGATGATACCCAACTTACAATGTTTACAGCGGAGGGACTTTTAAGAAGTATTGTAAGAGCAAATCAAAAACAGATTACAAAAACAAGAAAAGATACTGCGATGATTATCTTTAGAGCCTATCTAAGATGGCTTTATACACAAGGTTTATCAACGCCTAATTGGGGAAGCAAAGCTTATGATGGATGGATTGTACAAATAAAGAAATTACATGGCTACAGGGAACCGGGAATTACCTGTATTACATCATTAGGGAAAGGGATTATGGGGACTTTAGAAAAGCCGCTCAATGATAGTAAACGTTGTGGTACAGTCATTAGAACGGCACCTATTGGACTTGTTGAGAATGAAGAAGATGTATTTAATATAGGATGTAGGGTAGGGGCGATAACCCATGGACATCCTACAGCTTATCTTGCTTCTGGTGTATTGTCAGCCTTTATTTTTTATTTACTGGAAGGATATTCCCTAGAAGAGGGAATAGGAAAATCAGTAGAAGAACTAAAGACTTATAGAAATCATGAAGAGTGCTTAGAGGCAATAGAGAGAGCGATAGAGCTAGCTAAGAAGGGGGACCCTGCTAGAGGTGATGTAGAAAGCTTTGGAGATGGTTTCTCAGCGCAAGATGCACTAGGGATGGCTATTTACTGTAGTTTGTGTTATCCAAATAATTTCGAAGCAGCCTTAAAACTTGCTATCAATCAAAGTGGTAATAGTAATAGTGCAGCAGCTATTACAGGGAACATTCTTGGCACATATTTAGGAATAAGTAAAATAGATGAACAACTTATTCAAGCATTAGACCTCCAAAAAGAATTAAGTAAATTAGCGGAAGATTTATATATCAGATTTGAAAGTAATGAAGAATGGATAATAAGATACCCAGGATGGTAAAAAAGGGGCTACAGAAGTAGCCCTTTTAATGTCTAGTGGTTTAAATAATAAGATATAAAGAAAGGCTAGGATTATGAAGATTATAAGATGGTGTATCGTTTTAATTTTACTATTAGGTGGAAGCTTATGGTTGATAGGAGAAGAAAGTGTGGAGAGAGACCAAAATGAAATAAGTAATAAGAATATGGAAAGCGTCCAGGAAGAGATAAGTATAGAGAAGGAAACTATAAAAGAGGACCCTATAGAAATCTATATGGAGGGGATGTCTTTAGAAGAAAAGATAGGCCAACTTTTTATAGCAGCATTAAATGGAGAAATGGGGAATGAAATACTTTTAAAACAGTATCAGGTAGGAGGGATTGTACTATTTAAGAAAGATATTCAGGGAAAGCAGCAGGTGCAAGAACTCATTGACTCTCTACAGAAGGCAAGTAAAATTCCCCTATGGATTGCTATAGATGAAGAAGGGGGACGCGTAAGCCGCATAGGACATATTTCAGAGATTACAAAGGAGCCTTTTAAAGCAGCTTATGAAATTGGGCAGACAGAAGATACACACAAAGCTTATGAGGAAGCAAAGAAAATGGGTAAAATACTATATGATTTAGGAATAAACATGGATTTTGCGCCAGTGGCAGATATTTATAACAATGAAAGCAACACAGTAATAGGTAATAGAAGTTTTGGACATACAAAAGAAGAGGTAACACCTATGGTGATTGCTTTTGCTAAAGGACTTAAGGAAGAGGGGATATTCCCGGTTATTAAGCATTTCCCGGGACATGGCAACACCTATCAAGACAGTCACGAGCAGATTGCTTATATCGATAAAACGTTGCAGGATTTAGAAGAGGAAGAGTTGGTGCCTTTTTTCGATGCAACTCGGAATGGTGTAGAGGGAATGATGGTGGGGCATTTAGTGGTATCAGAAGTAGACCAGCTTCCGGCAACATTATCGCCTAAATGGGGGAGTTACATTAAAGAGCATTTTGACACAGAGGAGTTATTACTCATTACAGATGCTATGAATATGGGGGCTGTAGTGCAAACTAAAGAAGGAGGGAATGTTGCGGTAGAGAGCTTTTTAAGTGGAATGGATATTATACTTATGCCAGACGATTTGGGTGCAGCTAAAGAAGCTATGAAAAAAGCATATGGGGAAGGGAAGATTACAAAGGACAGATTAGATGAGAGCGTAAGAAAAATTTTGTTAAAAAAAGTAGAACAAAATCTACTAGTGTTAGAATAGAATAGAGTAAGATAAAAAAATTTTTTTAGCTATATAGGAACACTTTTTTAGTAGGCGCATATATTATTACTATGAAGTGTAAAATGGTATAGTATCCCCCTTTTAACTTATTCCTTATTCTACAATAATGAGATTGGCATTTGCAAAAAGAGCTTTAAACAAAAGAAGGCCCCTACCTTTAAGATGCCGCTTAAGGGTAGAAGTCACGAACAAGACTTTTATATAATCCTATAATGGTTCTGTTAAGTGTCAATCTCATTTAATTATATAATATAATACGTTTTATTTATATGCGACTTATAATAAAATTAGACTATAATTTTTAAGAGGGTGTTAGGACTTATATACGAAGTCCTAACACCCTCTTTTAATATATTTCTATAATTATAGACGCGTGGAAAGTTTTCGAAAGTGTTTACAAATAAAAGTAGCACCTAAGCCAATAAAATAACCAGTAATAATACTTGAAATAAGTAGGAATGGTGCATAGAAGAAAATGCCTGGTGTATTTGTAATAAGAACCGCAATAGTAAGCTGACCAATAATATGCAGTATAGAGCCTATAATGCTAATAAGCCAGATATTAATATATTTGCGAGCATATTGATAAAGTATAATCATGCCTATGTTACTAAGAAGGCCTCCTGCTAAGCTAAAGAGTAAACTGGATACTTTACCTGTAATAAAGGAACCTAAAAAGATACGAAGAATAAGAACAGTAAGTGCTTCTTTAGGTCCATACAAAATAAGAACAGCTAGTGAAACCATATTGGCAAGACCGAGTTTAAGACCTGGAATAGGAGCAAGAGGGGGAATCTGTAATTCAATAATATAAATAACAAGCGCAAGTGCACATAGTAGGCTTAAATAGACAAGTTTTTGAACTTTGCTCATTTGAAGGTTGCTCATGAAAGAAAGACTCCTTTACTCTGCAATAATATCAAGATTTTCGCTAGATGTATGATCTTGGATTTCTATAACTAAACCGTTTGGAAGACAAACAGTTGGTAATAGGCTGTTCGTAATATAGCCAAGATCTACACAGAGCTGATCAGGACAATTGGCTTCTATAATAGCAATTTTACCCTTTTCTGCTTGGATTGTATTAAAACCGCCATGTCCATTGTCTACAGTAAAGGTAATAGGCGTAGTAATGGTGGTTAGGTCGATTGTGTCAATAACTTCTCCTCCAAGTTTGATGATAGCTTTTTGCGTTGGAGAAGGTTTATAATTCGTTATAAATAGAATAGCGACTAGACTTAAAAGGATTATTAAACCTAATATGCCTATAATAATTTTGTTTAAATGTTTCATAATCATAAGACCTTTCTATTATAAAATAACTGTCAGCTTGATACCAGTATAAGTAAAAAAATAATGGTTTATCAAGGTAGCTTCAAACAACTCACTATAACATAAAAAATAATAATTGACAAATAAAATCAGGGATGATATGCTGAAAATGTAATTCCTACAAAATAACTAGGAATTGGAGGAGTGAACATGAAACTATCTACAAAAGGCAGATATGGCCTGCAAGCTATGGTTGATATTGGCGTATATGCTAAGGATAAGCATATTTCACTTAAAAGTATAGCTGAAAGATTAGATGTATCAGAAAATTACTTAGAACAACTTATCGCATTGCTTAAAAAAAATCAACTTGTAACAAGTGTAAGGGGTGCCCAAGGTGGATATACTTTAGCACGAGACGCGGGTGAGATTACTATAGGAGAGATTCTTCGTACACTAGAAGGATCACTTGCACCGACAGATTGTACTTGTGAAGGTGGCAAGCATTGCGAGCGAAATACAAGATGTGTAACTAGACCTGTATGGGAGAAAATCAGAGATGGTATTAATGAAGTCGTAGATGGCATTTCATTACAGGAACTTATAGATGATTATGAATCAATAAATGACAATACATGTAATAAATTTTATATTTAAAAACCTATGTTGGGAGTGTTGAAGATGAACAGAATATATTTAGATCATGCAGCAACTACACCAGTTAAACCAGAAGTGCTTGATGCTATGATGCCTTACTTTACACAAAGCTTTGGAAATCCTTCTAGTATTTATCAAGTTGCTCAGATAAATAAAAAAGCTATTGATGATGCAAGAGAAACTATTGCAAAGCACTTAGGAGCAAACACAAATGAAATTTTCTTCACAAGTGGTGGTACAGAAGCAGATAACTGGGCTATTAAAGGTATTGTAGAAGCAAACAAAAACAAAGGTAATCATATTATTACAACTAAGATCGAACATCATGCAGTACTTCATACATGCGAATACTTAGAAAAACAAGGTTTTGAGGTAACATACTTAGATGTTAATGAAGAAGGTGTTATCGATCTTGAAGTACTTAAAGCTGCTATTAAAGATACAACAATCCTCATTAGCATTATGTATGCAAACAACGAAGTAGGTACAATTATGCCAATTAAAGAAATTGGTGCTATTGCTAAAGAGCGTGGTATTGCGTTCCATACAGATGCAGTTCAAGCAATTGGACAAGTTCGTATTGATGTAAAAGAGCAAAATATTGATGCGCTTTCTTTATCAGGACATAAAATTTATGGTCCGAAAGGTATTGGTGTACTTTATATTAGACGTGGGCTCAGAATTACAAACCTTATTCATGGTGGCGCACAAGAACGTGGTAGACGTGCAGGAACAGAAAATGTACCTGCTATTGTAGGTATTGCAAAAGCTATGGAGCTTGCATATACAGATTTCGAAGCAAAGAATGAACGTATTAAAGGTTTACGTGATAAGTTAATGAATGGCATTTTAGAAACTATTCCTTATTCAAAACTTAATGGTTCAATTACCAATAGACTTGTAAACAACGTAAATATTGGTTTTGAATTTGTAGAAGGTGAATCTCTTCTTCTTCTATTAGATATGAATGGTGTAGCGGCATCTAGTGGTTCTGCTTGTACATCAGGTTCTTTAGATCCTTCACATGTACTTTTAGCTTTAGGCTTGCCACATGAGAAAGCACATGGCTCATTAAGACTTACACTTGGTGAGGGCACTACAGAACAAGAAGTTGATTATGTACTTGAAAAATTACCAGCTATCGTTCAGCGTATGAGAGATATGTCTCCGCTTTACGAAGAATTTATGAAAAATAATCAATAAGAATAAAATTAAATTATAACTTTGATGAGGTGACAATATATGTATAGTGAAAAAGTAATGGATCATTTTATGAATCCACGTAACGTAGGTGAAATTGAAGATGCAAGCGGTGTAGGTACAGTAGGTAACGCTAAATGTGGCGATATCATGAAGGTATACCTTAAAATTGAAAATGATGTTATTGAAGATGTTAAATTTAAAACATTTGGTTGTGGAGCGGCTGTTGCAACAAGTTCAATGGCAACTGAACTTGTAAAAGGTAAGACAATTGAAGAAGCTTTAAAAATTACAAATAAAGCAGTTATGGAAGCTTTAGATGGACTTCCACCAGTAAAAGTACACTGTTCTGTTCTTGCAGAAGAAGCGCTTCATGCAGCATTATGGGATTATGCGACAAAAAACAATATTACAATTGAAGGTTTAGAAGAACCTAAAGATACAGATCATCATGACCACGGACATGGTGAAGAGGATGAAGAGCACCATGCTTAATAGCAAAGGGAAAGTTGTAGTAGGAATGTCAGGAGGGGTAGACAGCTCAGTAACTGCGTACCTCTTAAAAGAGCAAGGGTATGAAGTTATTGGTATGACTATGCAAATCTGGCAAGAAGATGCACCAGAAGATAATGATGGGGGATGCTGTGGTTTATCTGCAGTAGACGATGCTAGACGTGTATGCCAAAAATTAGGTATTCCTCACTATGTATTAAATTTTAGAAATGATTTTAAGAAGAATGTTATTGATTACTTCATAGATGAATATGAGAAAGGGCGTACGCCTAATCCATGTATTGCATGTAATCGTTATGTAAAATGGGAGTCTATGTTGCATAAAGCATTACAAATTGGAGCTGACTACATTGCTACAGGACATTATGCAAGGGTTATTCATAATGAAGAAACTGATAGATATATGCTTAAATTCTCTAAAACAATGGCTAAAGATCAAACTTATGCTTTATATAATCTAACACAAGACCAGCTTAAGCACACTTTGATGCCTTTAGGAGACTATACTAAAGATGAAATTCGTGCTATTGCTAAAGAGATAGGTCTTGCTGTTGCAACAAAACCGGATAGTCAGGAAATTTGTTTTGTATCAGATAATGATTATGCAGGTTATATTGAACGTGAGACAGGAAAAAAACCTCAAAAAGGTAAATTTGTAACAAAAGACGGTAAAGTATTAGGAGAACATAAGGGTATTATTCATTATACAATAGGACAGCGTAAAGGGCTTGGACTATCTTATGGTAAACCGTTGTTTGTATCTAAAATAGATCCTGATAACAATACTGTTGTAGTAGGAGACAATGCAGACCTATTTACAAATGAGGTATATGCAAATAAAATTAATTTTATGCCTTTTGAGAAATTAGAAGGTAAAATGAAAGCACAAGCTAAAATTAGATATAGTCATGCTCCACAAGAGTGTGAAATAGAAATGGTAGATGAAGAAACTTTAAAATGTACTTTTAAAGAGCCCCAAAGAGCAGTAACCCCTGGACAAGCGCTAGTCATTTATGACGGAGATATTGTTGTAGGTGGCGGTACGATTATAAAATAATTCATAACAAGGCCTGAATCTTTAGTTAAGATTCAGGCCTTGTTTAATTGAAAAATTATGCATAAATAATGCATACAATGGTGAAAACTATCTTGCTGATATTAACACTTATTCTAGATTTTTCGAATAAAATAAATAAAAATGGGGTAAATTATACAAAATATATCAGAGCTCCCATGTAATTGTTGTATGCGAAAATATTACATGATAGAATGTCCCTGTATGAAAACAACATGGGAGGATACCAATGGAAATTAATGTATTTCAAATAGCTCTAGCATTTCTTGGTGGTTTTGGTCTTTTTATGTTCGGTATGGACTATATGGGAGAAGGACTCCAAAAAGCTGCTGGAAACAAAATGAAAAATTTACTTAGTGTTTTAACAAGTAATCCTTTTTTAGGCGTTTTAGTAGGTGCAGGTGTAACAGCTATTATCCAAAGTTCATCAGCGACTACAGTTATGGTCGTTGGATTTGTTAATGCAGGACTTATGTCACTTAGACAAGCTGTAGGCGTTATTATGGGAGCAAATATTGGTACAACAGTGACAGCTTGGATTGTATCGTTAGGAGATTGGGCTGCTTTCTTAAAACCATCTACGATAGCGCCTTTATGTATTGGTGTAGGCGTTATCATGGTTTTATTCTGTAAAAAGCAAAAAGTTAAGCAGATTGGACAGATTGTCTTTGGCTTTGGTGCTTTATTCTTAGGGCTTGACTTAATGGGAGATGCAGTAAAACCAATTAGTCAACTTGAAGAAGTAAAACAATTATTTGTAACTTTAGGAAGTAATCCAATCTTAGGTATTTTAGTAGGTGCGATTGTAACAGCAGTTATTCAAAGTTCTTCAGCATCAGTCGGTATATTACAGACTTTAGCGGCCAGTGCTTTAGTGCCATGGAATACAGCTATTTATATTATTTTAGGTCAAAATATTGGTACTACAATAACAGCTATACTTTCAAGTATTGGTGCAGGTAAAAATGGTAAACGTGCAGCCGTTATTCATTTGCTTTTCAATGTTATTGGTTCAGTAGTGTTTGCGATTCTTGCAGTTATTGCATTTGGTGGATTGATTCCAGACTTTGCAGAGTTTGGAAGATCACTTATTGATACAACACAAATCAGTATTGTACATAGTGTATTCAATATCTTAAACACAATTCTCTTATTCCCATTTGCGGGCGTTCTTGTAACTATTGCAGAAAAGCTTGTTAGAGGAAAAGGTAAAGATGATGAAAGTGAGAGTGAGCTTAAACACTTAGATGAACGTATTTTAGAAACGCCTTCATTTGCAGTACAAAATGCTACAAAAGAAGTTGTACGTATGGGTGAAATGTCAGCACACAATGCAAAACTTGGTATAAGAGCTATCTTTGAAAAAGATGAAGCTAAAATCCAAGAAGTATTTGAGAGAGAGAAAGTTATTAATCAACTTCAACATGGTATCAATCATTACCTTATTAAAATTTCCAACTTACCAATCTCAGAAGCAGAGCATGGTATAGTAAACAGTCTTTTCCATACGGTAAGTGATATTGAACGTGTAGGGGATCATGCTGAAAATTTAGCAGAACTTGCACAGATTCGTATTAGAGACGAAGTAGAATTTTCAGAAACTGCACTTAAAGAACTTGAAACGATTGCAACGCTTGCAATCAAATGTTTTGAGACAGCAGTACAAGCTTGTGAATTTGACGATAGAAATATTGCTAAAGAAGTACAACCAATGGAGCAGCAAGTTGATACTTTAGAAGAAGAATTAAGAGCAAGACATATTAAACGTCTTTCAGAAAATAAATGTAGTTCAATGGCAGGGGTAGTATTCCTTGATGCTATTAGTAACTTAGAACGTATATCAGACCACGCATCCAATATTGGAAATTCTGTTCTTGATGAAAAGAAAATTTTGACAACAAGTGAAGTGGTACAATAAACACTAAAACGTACAAGTTGATACTTGTACGTTTTTCTTTTGAAAAAAATCGTTAAAATTTTATTTATAACTTGCTAATTTGTATAAAAAAAGATAAAATAAAGAAGTGGGAACAAAAACAGAACATGGGGCAGAAAAAGTCCCATAAGGTGATGCAATGAAAAATATCATGCTAAGACTAGAAAAAATTATCCCAGAAGGTATGCAAGATTTTAAAGTAAGATATGCTATTTTACAAGCTATATTGGAGAATGAGCCTATCGGACGTAGAACGCTTGCTACTGTTACTACATATTCAGAGCGAACAGTAAGAGCTGCAACAGATGTGTTAAGTAAACAAGGACTCATAGAGGTTGCACATAGTGGGATGATGATTACACAAAGTGGCAAGGCGCTATTAGATGAACTTTACCTACCACTACAAGAATTAAATGCTTTTAGTTTGTTAGAAGAACAAATAGAAGCACTTACAGGTGCAAAGAAAGTTATTATTGTACCTGGAAATGTAGATGATGATGAAAGTGTTAAATGGCAATTAGGCAAGGCAGGAAGCAAACTTGTTGTTGATCTAATAGAGGAGAATTCAACAATTGCTATTACAGGAGGAAGTACCGTTGCAAAGATGGTAGAACTCATTCCACAAAGACAAGAAGGTAAAACTCATACCATAATTATTCCTGCTAGAGGAAGTGTTGGGAAGAGGATGGAATTTCAAGCCAATATTTTAGCAGCAGAATTCGCCAAAAAGATTAATGGAAAGTATGAAATACTCAATATTCCTGATAATTTGAGTGTTGCTTCTATTGAAACCATTAAACAAGAACCTCATATCCAAAAAACATTGCAAAAAATGGGAAAATCAGATATGATTATATTGGGTCTGGGAGATGCCATGAAAATGGCTAAAAGACGTAATGAAAGCAAGGAAGTCGTCGCATTACTTAAAGAGAAGGAAGCTGTTGCAGAGGCTTTTAGATACTACTTTGATAAAAATGGCGAAATAGTATATAGCGGTACTAATATAGGTCTTGACCTAGAAGTTGCTATGCAAATTTCGACAAGAATTGTTTTAGCTGGTGGTAAATCAAAAGCAATAGCTCTGGTTGCGACAAAAGCATTGCTTAAAGGCAGCTATCTCGTTATAGACGAAGGTGTTGCACGATCCATGTTACAGGTATCAACTCGCTAATTAGCTTTTGCTAATAAAAGCGGTTTGTATATAAAATTAAATTTAATGTAGTTATTTTAAGGAGGCATATCAATGGCTGTAAAAGTAGCAATTAACGGTTTTGGACGTATTGGACGTCTTGCATTTAGACAAATGTTCGGTGCAGAAGGTTATGAAGTTGTAGCAATCAACGATTTAACAAATCCTAAAATGTTAGCACACTTATTAAAATATGATTCAGCTCAAGGTAGATACGCATTAGCTGATAAAGTAGAAGCTAAAGAAGATTCAATCGTAGTAGATGGAAAAGAAATCAAAATCTACGCTGAAAGAAATGCTGCAGATCTTCCATGGGGAGAAATCGGTGTAGACGTAGTTCTTGAATGTACAGGATTCTACGTATCAAAAGCTAAATCTCAAGCACATATCGATGCAGGTGCTAAAAAAGTTGTTATCTCAGCTCCAGCTGGTAACGACCTTCCAACAGTTGTATTCGGTGTAAACGAAGACATCTTAACAGCAGATGACACAATTATTTCAGCTGCTTCATGTACAACAAACTGTTTAGCTCCAATGGCTGCAGCATTAAACAAATTAGCTGCAATCGAAAAAGGTTTCATGACAACTATCCATGCTTGGACAGGTGATCAAATGGCTTTAGACGGTCCTCATGCTAAAGGTGATTTAAGAAGAGCTCGTGCTGCTGCTTGCAACATCGTTCCTAACTCAACAGGTGCTGCTAAAGCTATCGGTCTTGTTATTCCAGAATTAGCTGGTAAATTAGACGGTGCTGCTCAACGTGTACCAGTTCCAACAGGTTCATTAACAGAATTAGTAGCTGTAGTAGACGGTAAAGTAACAGCTGCAGACGTTAACGCTGCAATGAAAGCTGCTGCTACACCATCATTCGGTTACACAGAAGAAGAATTAGTATCAACAGATATCATCGGTTGTACATACGGTTCATTATTCGATGCTACACAAACAAAAGTAACAGAACTTGGTGACAAAACATTAGTTAAAGTTGTTTCATGGTATGACAACGAAAACTCATACACAAGCAACATGGTTAGAACAATCAAATACTTTGCTGAACTTAGCAAATAATTTGTAAACAAGATCCTAAAAGGGTCCGGTCTTGTAGTTAGATTATAGGACCGGCCCTTTTTCTTATTTTATTATTTAAAAATTTATATACAGTTAATATTGAAAGGGGAAACAAAACATGTTAAACAAAAAAACAGTTGACGATCTTAAAGATCTTCAAGGCAAAAAAGTTTTAGTTCGTTGTGACTTCAATGTACCTTTAAAAGATGGTGTAATCCAAAACTACAACCGTATTGATGGTGCACTTCCAACAATCAAAAAATTATTAGAACAAGGCGCAAAAGTTATCCTTTGCTCACACCTTGGTAAACCAAAAGGAGAAGCTAAACCAGAGCTTTCTTTAGCTCCAGTTGCAGTTGCTCTTACAGAACGATTAGGCGTAGAAGTTAAATTCGTAGATGATGCACAAGTTACAGGTGCTGAAACACAAAAAGTTGCTGCTGAACTTAAAGATGGTGAAGTATTATTACTTCAAAACACACGTTATAGAGCAGAAGAAACAAAATACGGTAAAGATGAAGCTGCTACTGCATACGCAGAAGAATTAGCTGCTCTTTGCGACAACCAAGTATTCGTAAACGATGCTTTCGGTACAGCTCACCGTGCACATTGCTCAAACGTTGGTGTAACTAAAGTTTGTAAAGAAAACGTAGTTGGTTACTTAATGCAAAAAGAAATCAAATTCTTAGGCGAAGCTGTAGAAAACCCAGTTCGTCCATTCGTAGCAATCCTTGGTGGTGCTAAAGTTTCTGATAAAATTGCTGTTATCAACAACCTTCTTGAAAAAGTTGATACACTTATCATCGGTGGTGGTATGGCTTACACATTCCTTAAAGCACAGGGACAAGAAGTTGGTAACTCATTATTAGAAGAAGATAAAATGGATTACGCTTTAGAAATGGTTAAAAAAGCTGAAGAAAAAGGTGTTAAACTTCTTCTTCCAGTTGACCACGTAGTTGGTAAAGAATTCTCTAACGATACAGAAAAAGCTGTAGTAGAAACAATTGAAGCTGGTTGGTCAGGCTTTGATATTGGACCAAAAACAATCGAACTTTACAAAGATGCTTTAGCTGGTGCTAAAACAGTTGTATGGAATGGACCAATGGGTGTATTCGAATTCGAAAACTTTGCTGCAGGTACACTTGCAGTATGTGATGCAGTAGCTAACCTTGAAGGTGCTACAACAGTAGTAGGTGGGGGAGACTCTGTAAACGCTGTTAAACGTCTTGGTTTCGCTGATAAAATGAGCCACATCTCAACAGGTGGTGGAGCATCTTTAGAATTCTTAGAAGGTAAAGAGCTTCCAGGTGTTGCTGCAGCTGACAACAAAGGTTGCGGATGTAACTGTACTTGTAAATAATTAACTTATTACTTATTAGATAAAATGATTTTTGGAAATTTAATAGGTTAGATGGGTACTCTATCTCTTCTAGGAGGTAGAGTACTCTGCGCCTATATTAATAGGCCTAAGGGTCATAAAGAAGGAGATTAAAACCTATGCGTAAAAAAATCGTTGCTGGTAACTGGAAAATGAATATGACTCCAGCTAAAGCTGTAGAACTTATCGATTCACTTAAAAATGAAATTAACTCAAATGAAGTAGACGTAGTAGTATGTCCTCCATTCGTATGCCTTCCAGCTGTACTTGAAGCTGTAAAAGGAACAAACATTGCTGTAGGTGCTCAAAACATGCACTTCGAAGAAAACGGTGCTTATACAGGAGAAATCGCTCCAAGCATGTTAGTAGAACTTGGTGTTAAATACGTAATCATCGGTCACTCAGAAAGAAGACAATACTTCGCTGAAACAGATCAAACAGTTAACAAAAAAACATTAAAAGCTTTAGAACACGGTTTAGTACCAGTTGTATGTGTTGGTGAAAGCTTAGAAGAAAGACAACAAGGTGTAACAATTGACTTAGTTCGTCTTCAAACAAAAATTGCTCTTAAAGATGTAACAGCAGAAGATGCTAAAAAAGTAGTTATCGCTTACGAACCAATCTGGGCTATCGGAACAGGTATGACAGCTACTTCAGCTCAAGCAGAAGAAGTATGTGCTGCAATCCGTCAGGTAATCGCAGAAGTATATAGCAAGGAAGTTGCTGATGAAGTTCGCGTACAATACGGCGGTTCTGTAAATGGTGGTAACGCTAACGAGTTATTCAACATGGGTAACATTGATGGTGGTTTAGTAGGTGGAGCAAGTCTTAAACCAGAATTTGCTTCAATCGTTAACTATAAATAAGCTGCCTCTTAGAAGGAGAACAGATATGAGTAAACAAACTACATTACTCCTTATCCTTGACGGATTCGGAATCAATGATTTAAAAGATGGCAATGCTATCGCAAATGCAAACAAACCTAACCTTGACCGTATCATGGCAAAATATCCTACAGTGGCTGGATATGCAAGTGGTATGGCAGTAGGTCTTCCAGATGGCCAAATGGGTAACTCAGAAGTAGGTCACCTTAACATGGGCGCTGGACGTATTGTATATCAAGAACTTACACGTATCACTAAAGCAATCGCTGATGGAGATTTCTTCGAAAATGAAGCTTTAGCTGGTGCAATGCATAATGCAAAAGATAACGATAAAGCCCTTCACTTATTTGGACTTTTATCAGATGGTGGTGTACACAGCCATAACACACATTTATATGGACTTTTAGAAATGGCTAAAAAATTTGGTCTTACAAAAGTTTATGTACATGCATTCTTAGATGGTCGTGATACAGCTCCAGCTTCAGGTAAAGACTTCGTAGCTGCACTTGAAGACAAAATCAAAGAAATCGGCGTAGGTGAAATCGCTACAATCTCAGGTCGTTACTATGCAATGGACCGTGATAACAGATGGGATCGCGTTGAGTTAGCATACAATGCTATCGTAAATGCACAAGGTGAAACAGCAACTGATGCAGTAACTGCAATGGCTGATTCATATGCTAAAGAAGTATACGATGAATTCGTACTTCCAACAATCATTACAAAAGATGGTCAGCCAGTAGGTAAAGTAGAAGAAGGCGACTCAATAATCTTCTTTAACTTCCGTCCTGACCGTGCACGTGAAATGACTCGCGCATTCTGTGACGATGCATTTACAGGCTTTGAAAGAGATAGAGTGAATACTCACTTTGTAACTTTCACACAATACGATATTACAATTCCAAATAAAGAAGTAGCGTTTACACCACAAACACTTACTAACACATTTGGCGAATTCCTTGCAAATGCAGGCAAATCTCAACTTCGTATTGCGGAAACAGAAAAATATGCTCACGTTACATTCTTCTTCAACGGTGGTGTAGAAGATTCATATGAAAATGAAGACCGCGTATTAGTTTCTTCTCCAAAAGTAGCAACTTACGACCTTCAACCAGAAATGAGCGTAAACGAAGTATCTGATAAACTTGACGATGCTATTCGTAGTGGTAAATATGATGTAATCATTTGTAACTTTGCTAATCCAGATATGGTTGGTCATACAGGTAATATGGATGCTGCAGTAAGTGCTATTGAAGCAGTAGATGCAGCTGTTGGTAAAGTAATCACAGCAATTGAAGAAACAAATGGTTATGCTTTCATCTGCGCTGACCACGGTAACGCAGAACAAATGAAAGATTATGAAACAAACGGAGCATTTACAGCACATACTGTAAATCCAGTTCCATTCGTACTTGTTAATTACAAAGAAGGTGTAACTCTTAAAGAGGGCGGTAAACTTGCAGATATCGCACCAACACTTATTGAGATGATGGGTATGGAAAAACCAGCAGAGATGGACGGAGAGTCTCTACTCGTTAAATAAGAATTGGAATTTTTTCGGGGCAAGAGGGCTATTCTTAGAAGAGACGTAAAGTTAATAGGCTATGACTCATATAAAGGTTAAGAAGGCTTAAGCTAAAGTGTGATGCAAATTTTAGAGTACCTAAGCCTAAACATAAGGAGTTAGGTAAGTTAGGCTTCGGGCAGGAATGCCTAACTTAGCCTGATTCATGTAATGAAATAGTGTAATTTTGGTATAAGGTGGATACACTTTGAGTATGATTAGATAAAAAGTGGAGATAATAAAACTTCGATATTTAAGCATGCTGAAAGGAGTTATACACATATGAAAGGTTACATTGAGATTTTGGATGTATTTGCAAGAGAGGTGTTAGACTCTAGAGCTAATCCAACAGTTGAAGTAGAAGTGATTGTTGAAGGAGATTACGTTGGGCGCGCCATCGTACCTTCAGGAGCTTCTACAGGAGAGCTTGAAGCTATAGAGCTTCGAGATGGAGATACTTCTAGATACTTAGGTAAAGGTGTGCAAAAAGCCGTTAAAAATGTCAATGATATCATTGCAGAAGAAGTTATAGGTATGAATGCCCTTGATCAAGCTGCAATAGACAAAGTGATGATAGACTTAGATGGTACACCAAACAAGAGTAAGTTAGGTGCAAATGCGATACTAGGTGTGTCTATGGCAGTGGCAAAAGCAGCTGCAAAAGCACAAAGCATGCCTCTTTATCAATACTTAGGTGGGATCAATGCTAAAGTGCTACCTGTACCTATGATGAATATTCTAAATGGCGGGGAGCATGCCGATAACACAGTAGACCTTCAAGAATTCATGATTATGCCTGTAGGGGCAACATCCTTTAAAGAAGCACTTCGTATGTGTAGTGAGATTTATCACACACTTAAGAAAGTACTTAATGATAAAGGACTGGCTACAGGGGTAGGAGATGAAGGTGGTTTTGCACCAGACCTTGCAACTTCAGAAGAAGTCCTTACACTTATTGTACTGGCAATCGAAAAAGCTGGCTATAAGCCAGGAGAAGAAGTACGCATCGCAATGGATGCTGCAGCATCTGAACTTTATAATGATGTAGATGGTAAGTACTATTTCAAAGGCGAAAGCAAAATGAAAGGTACACAAATTGTACGTACATCCGAGGAAATGGTCGATTACTACGAAAACCTTGTAAATCAATTCCCTATCATTTCTATTGAAGATGGTTTAGGGGAAAAAGATTGGGACGGATGGGCACTCCTAAGTGAACGTTTAGGAGACCGTATCCAATTAGTAGGAGACGATTTATTCGTAACCAATACAAGTATCTTGGAAAAAGGTATCCTCAAAAAAGTGGGCAACTCCATTCTTATTAAAGTCAATCAAATTGGTACACTTACTGAAACTTTCAATGCTATTGAGATGGCGAATAGAGCGGGTTATACTGCAGTCGTATCACACCGCTCAGGGGAATCAGAAGATGCTACCATAGCTGATATTGTTGTTGCAGTCAATGCAGGACAAATTAAAACTGGTGCGCCGGCCCGTGCTGATCGTACCGCAAAATATAACCAACTTCTTCGCATAGAAGAAGAGCTTGGTGAAGTAGCTGAATATAGAGGACTTCGTTCTTTCTTCAATCTTACTAGGTAAACACACAAATAAGACGAAGTATCATAAAATAGTGTCAGAAAGTGCAGCATACTCATTAGAAGAGTATGCTGCACTTTCTTATTATCTAGAGATTGGGGGGCTCCATGCAGAATAAGGGGTATAGATAAAGGGGCTTTAAGGGATTACTAGGAGAGTAGCATATAGTATAAACTGAAAGTCTATGTAAACAAGATAGGAAGTTTAGATAAGGTTGATGTAACAAATAGATTCAATTATAATAAATATTAAGAAAATAATTTCTAAGAAAGAAGGACAAAAAAATGAAATTTAAAGAGTTTAAGTATGAAAGGCCAGACTTCGAAGTTTTCAAAGAGATATTGTCTAAAATGACACAAGAACTCAAAAATGCTGATACAAGCCAAGCACAAATTGAGAAGGTTAAAGAAATTCATCATTATATAAACACCGTTATGACAGAAGCGGATATTGCAACTGTACGTTATACAATCAACACAAAAGATGCTTTCTATGAAGGAGAAAGTGATTATTGGGATGAGTATGCTCCAATGTATGGAGAAGTCATCAATAATTTTGAAGCAGCCATGTTGGATTCTCCTTTTAGAACTGAGTTAGAAGAGGAATTTAGCAAGCAGTATTTTGATATTATGGAAAACTCAAGGCTAACTTTCTCACCAGAGATTATGGAGGAGATGAAGCAAGAAAATAAACTTGTGACAGAATACAACAAACTCATTGCTTCTGCTGAAATTGAGTTTGAAGGTCAGACTTATAATTTATCAGGCCTTAGACCATTTATGCTTTCTAAAGATAGGGAGACAAGAAAACGTGCTCATGAAGCATATTTTAGTTTTTTTGAGGCTCATGAGACTAAGATAGATGAATTATTTGATAAGATGGTACAAATAAGAGATCAAAAAGCTAAAAAATTAGGTTTTAAAGACTATGTAGAGTTTGGTTATCGTCTTATGAATCGTAATGACTACAATAGAGATATGGTAGCAAACTACAGAAAACAAGTATTAGAAGATATTGTGCCTGTAGCAAATGAACTTTATGCACGTCAGGCAAAACGTTTAGGCCTTGACCATTTAGCTTATTATGATGTGGATTTTGAATTTAATAGTGGAAATGCAATGCCACAAGGAGATTCTACATTTATTTTAGAAAATGGTAAAAAGATGTATAGCGAGCTTTCTCCTGAAACAAAAGAGTTCTTTGACTTTATGACAGAGAATGAACTTTTAGATTTAGAAACTAAACCAGGTAAACAGTCAGGTGGGTACTGCACATTCTTCCCAGCTTATAAATCACCATTTATTTTCTCTAATTTCAATGGAACAGCAGGGGATATTGATGTACTAACTCATGAAGCAGGTCATGCCTTCCAAGTTTATCAATCAAGGTGGATTGATGTACCAGGGCTTACTTTCCCAACTTTTGAAAGTTGTGAAATTCATTCTATGAGTATGGAGTTTATCACATGGCCTTGGATGGAAAATTTCTTTAAACAAGATACAGCTAAGTACAAGTATGAACATTTAGGAAGTGCTATTAAATTTATTCCATATGGAATTATTGTAGATGCTTTCCAGCACTTTGTATATGAAAATCCTACAGCTACACCAGCTGAAAGAAAAGCACATTGGAGAGAGCTTGAAAAACAATATTTACCACATAAAGACTATAGTGAATGTGAGCTTTTAGAACGCGGTACATGGTGGTATAAACAAGGACATATTTTTGCATCACCATTCTACTATATTGACTATACACTAGCTCAAGTATGTGCTCTTCAATTCTGGGAAAAAATGAATCACGATAGAGAAGCAGGCTGGGCAGATTATATGCGTATTTGTAAACCGGGTGGTACAAAGTCATTCTTACAATTAGTAGAATTGGCAAACCTTAAGTCACCATTTGAAGATGGTTGTATTAAGAGTGTTATTGGTGAAGCCAGAAACTATCTAATGGGGATTGATGATAGTAAGTTATAGAAAAAGATTAGCTGTGTGCTGTCTATAATAAGTGATTATTTATAAGCAAATAAACATAGTGAAAACAAATTGACAAATTTGATTGAAAATTATATAATTTACTTAACAGACTACATTAATAAAAAATGAAATGAGGTGATTAATATGACAACTATATATTTAAATAGAACGGATGCCATGTTAAACACCTATAAGGTGGAATTTTAATACTTTTTTATTAGTGTTAATTGAACGTGTTTTAAAAAGGCGTATCCGTATAAGGATGCGCCTTTTTGTATGTATAGTTGTCCTAAGATGATGTGTCTATTAAAAATAGAATGATGTCTAGGAGGATGTTTAATGAAGAGGTTCAGATCTATTATTCTACCTATGCAAGGGCATAGTAAAAGTCAGTTACATTGGCTTTATAATACAGTTTCTAATATTGAAGAAAAAGAAAAAATTTTTTCATATGAAGGTTTTAGATTCTGGTTCGCTGGAAGGGGGCATCGTAACTCAGAAAAATTGTTGTTATATGTGGAGATTCCAGCTGCATTGGTAGGGGAGAGGCTAATAAGTAATATGGTACCTTTAGAAAGTTATTTACTAAGCTATCTTTCCCCCATTATTAATGATTTAAGTAAAGAATATGTAAATACAGCTAAAAATGTACGAGAAAAAGCACAATTTTCAGCTCAAGCAGTAAATGAACATGTTATTAAGCGTAATGGGATGCTCTATGATAGTGATACACAATGCTTCATCTTTAAAATTAATTTTACTGTACCCCTTGTGAATGCATTGTCAGTTAATGCGAAATTGGCTATTAAAGCTATACAGGATATTTTAGCGCATATGAAAGACGCAATGAAGCTGCTTAATAAAGAAGAGATTGAAAGGCATCTTTTAACCTATTCAAAGCAACAACAAATTCGTCAGTATATTAAGCAGAACCATTTTTGTGTATTTGTTGCAGATGGCAGTATATTACCAAGAGATAATGGTACAAACAAACCAATGAAAAATGTTATTCCCTTTAACTCGCCTAAAGATTTACGTATAAACATACCATTTTTAGATGGTACAAGTATTTCAGGTATGGGAATTAAGCAAGGTGTAACCGTTATAACTGGAGGGGGATACTCAGGTAAATCAACCTTACTTAATGCTATAGAAATGGGTATTTATAATCATGTACCAGGTGATGGGCGTGAGTTTGTAATTACAGATGATACAGCGCTTAAAATATATGCAGAAGATGGTAGGCCTGTTCATAACATAGACTTGTCGCCATTTTTTAAGTATTTGCCTAATGGTATAGAGATTGATAGGTTTTCAACACTCCATGCTAGTGGAAGTGTATCCCAGGCAGTAAATATTATTGAAGCTATGGGTGGGAAAAGTAGATTACTACTTATTGATGAAGATAGAAGTGCTACTAATTTTATGATTCGAGATGCTAATATACGAAAAATAGTAAAACGTGAGCCTATTATACCATTTACAGATAGAGTTCGTGAGCTGTATACGGAAAGAGAGGTCTCTACTATTTTGGTAATTGGTAGTTCAACTGAATATCTAAGTTATGCTGATACAGTTATCTTAATGGATGATTATATTGCTAAAAATATAACAGATAAGGTAAAAACACTTGACTTAGCAGAGTGCAGGGTGGAAGAAACAAGGGCAAAATGGATGGAAAAAAGGTATCTGATTCCAAAGCAAACCTATGAGCCATTTATTTATTTTAATTATATTTCTAATGAAAATACAAAGAAAATTATCCTTGATGAATACAATGCAGATATTACCTTGCTAACTGCATTAACCTCAGAAAATCAATTAAATACACTGACATACATGATGGAACGTCTTTTAACAGATCAAAATTCGGATAGGGCTGACTTAATGGAGGTCATATATAAACTTTTTGAGGACATGTATTTAAATCAAATAGGTGAGCCTTCTACATCATTTAATTTTAAGATGGAATCATGGTTTGAGGCGGTACGTCCTATAGATGTATTTTGCTGTGTAAGTAGAATGCGCGGGTTAAGCTTTATGAATGAAAAATGATATTTAAAAAGTTCTAGATTATATGTAATCCTTATGTTCTAGAAGGATTTAGGGATAGATGTAAAGAATCTTTGTTATATTGCAATTAGGATAAGCCTATGCTATGATAGAAAGAGCGTAAAACGTATTTAAGGAGGCAAAGCCATGGATATTTTACAAATGGTTGTTGCAGGAGTTTACGTATTAGCAGCGATTGCTATTATCGTTGTTGTATTACTCCAAGAAGGTAAATCTGCAGGACTTGGTGCAGCTTTCGCAACAAATCAAGAGAGTTACTGGAATAAAAATAAAAAACATACTTTAGAGGGTAGATTTGAGCTTTGGACAAAAATCACTGCAGGTGTTTTTGTTGTATTAGCAATCGTTTTAAATATCATCTAAAGGAAAGGAGCTACTTAGGTAGCTCTTTTTTTGTGCAGAAGAATATATGAAAAAGCGACAAAAAGTTATTAAATAATAATTTTTATTTGCATCATAAGACAAAGTTTGCATATAATAAAAGAGAAAAGCAATTTATTTGGAGGTTAATATGTTTCAAGTCATTAGAGATAAAGATAATTGTTACTATAATAGTGTAGATGGAAGTTGGAAACCTTCTAGAACAGGTAAAACCATTAAAATTTTTTCACCTATAGACGGTCAGTTTATTGGTATGGTGCCAAGTATGACAACTGAAGAAGTAGATGAGGTTATGGCATCAGCTAAGGCTGCGCAAAAAACTTGGAAAGAAACACCTCTTATTGAGCGTGCGAAAGTGCTTAATCAAGCAGCTTTCTTATTAAGAGAACATAAAGAAGAAATTGCTAAAGTTCTTGTTAGGGAAATTGCTAAAGATATTAAATCAAGTATTGCAGAAGTAGAACGTACGGCGGACTTCCTTCTCTTTACAGCAGATGCAGCTAAGCAGATGAAAGGTGAAATGTTACAAGCAGATGCTTTCCCAGGTTATGGCACAAATAAAATGTCTTTTATTAGCCGTGAACCGCTAGGAACAGTACTTGCTATTTCGCCTTTCAACTATCCAGTTAACCTATCTACTTCTAAAATTGCACCTGCTTTAGTAGGTGGAAATACAGTAGTGCTTAAGCCACCTACACAAGGGTCTATCAGTACACTCCACCTTGTAAGAATCTTTGAAATGGCAGGAGTTCCAAAGGGAGTTCTGAATACTGTAACAGGTAGAGGGAGTGAAATTGGTGATTATGTGGTAACACATAAAGATGTTGATTTTATCAACTTTACAGGTAGTACAGAAATTGGTCAGCATTTAGCAAGTATTTCTACTATGAAACCACTTCTTATGGAACTTGGTGGTAAGGATGCAGCTATTGTATTAGACGATGCAGACTTAGATTGGGCAGCAAGCAATATTGTATCAGGTGCTTTCTCTTACTCAGGACAACGTTGTACAGCTGTTAAGCGTGTGTTAGTAGATGAAAAGGTAGGGGATACACTGGTAGAGAAAATAAAAGAAAAAGTAGATAAGCTTGTAGTGGGTGATCCATTTGATGAAAAGACAGTCATTGTACCACTGATTTCATCTGCTTCAGCAGACTTCGTAGAAGAACTTATAAAAGATGCTCTCGATAAAGGTGGCAAGCTTCTTGCAGGTGGTAAACGTGAAGGGAATATGATCTATCCAACACTTATTGACCATGTAACTGAGGAAATGAGACTGGCATGGGAAGAACCTTTTGGGCCAGTGTTGCCAATTATTAGAGTAAATGATATAGATGAAGCAATAAGAATCGCTAATGAATCTGAATATGGACTTCAATCTTCTGTATTTACAAAGAATATTGATAAAGCCTTTGGTATTGCAAGAAGATTAGAGGTTGGAACAGTTCAAATTAACAATAAGACAGAAAGAGGACCAGATCACTTCCCATTCTTAGGGGTTAAATCATCTGGTATGGGTACACAAGGTATTCGTTATAGTATTGAAGCTATGACAAGACCAAAAGCAACAGTCCTTAATCTTATAGATCACATATAAAAAGAGGCCTTAGGGTCTCTTTTTTATATTTTAGGGGCGCTCTAAGTTTCTAGAATATAAAGGGGGAGGGAAGGTATTCTTGGTTTCTTTAAGGAGAGTGTACTTCTCACTACTAAATGGAACCTGAGACTTCTAGAAGAAGAAATGTAAAGATAGCTAGCTTATTGTGAAATATTTTAAATAGTATATAATGATGCAAAGATAGCTTGTTTATGCTATAATGAATTAAGGGTAAAATTTTATTTTATTGTACTAATTTAACCTGATAATTCTATAATTGGAGGGGTTATTATGAAAAATAATATAGCGATTACCATCAATAGAGAGTTTGGCAGTGGAGGAAGACTTGTAGGTGAAAAGTTAGCAGAGACTTTAAATATGAAGTTTGTAGATAAGCTCATGTTAACTGAAGCAGCAAAACTTATGGGTGTAACAGAAGAACATCTTAAAAGCTTTGATGAGAAAGCGCCTTCTGTCTGGCAAGTATCGAGTGTCAATATGGGCAGTTATCATGGTATGAGTGTGCCTTATTATTTTTACAGTGTGACAAACAATGATTTATATATTACCCAGGTTAATTTAATTGAAAAGTTAGCAAAAGAAAATAGCTGCATCTTTATAGGAAGATGTGCCAATGTAGTACTTGAAGATTATCCTAAACGTGTATCAGTCTTTTTATATGCAGATAAGGATTTTAAGAAAAGGATGATAGAAGAGATTTATCATTTTACCAATCTTAAAGATGTGGACAAAGAAATTAAAAGAATAGATAAAGAACGTTCTACCTACTATACCAATTATACAGGTTATAAGTGGAGAGACCCACATCAATATGATTTGATGATTAATACAAGCGATATAGGTATAGAAAATACAGTTAAGCTTATACAGTCTTATGTAAAAATGAAATATGGAACAATTTAAAAGAGGGGGAAACGCCTCTTTTTTTGCAGTTTTAAGATATTTTATTTGATGAATGGTAATAAAAATTAGTATAGATGTTAAAAATAAGATATAATAAAGTTTAAAGCAATAAAGAAGAGGTGACGGAATGTCAAAAAAAGAAAAAAACTATGATGAACTTTATCAAACGCGAAAAGAAAAAATTACGCAGTTTATTCATACACCACAATACCAACCTTTAAAAATAAAAGAGTTTGCTATGTTCTTTCATGTATCAACAGAAGATAGACATATACTTGAACAAATACTTGGTGAGTTAGTCGCAGAAGGTAAGTTGATTCGCAATAAACGTGGCAAATTTGTAACACCTAAAGCTTTAAACTTAGTAACAGGTGTTTTTACAGGCCATGCAAAAGGGTTTGGGTTTGTAACTGTAGAAGGCGAAGAGAAGGATATCTTCATTCCTGCATCAGGTGTAAATGGAGCGCTTCATAAAGATACAGTTATGTGCCGTATTACAAGACCAGCAGCAGGTGAGAAGCGTGCAGAAGCAGAAGTTATTAAAATTATTGAACGTGGTCCTCAATGTATCGTAGGAAGATATGAGGAAAGTCAGAATTTTGGATTTGTTGTGCCGGATGAAAGTAAATATGCAAGGGATATCTTTATTCCAAAGAAATTTTCTAAGGGAGCAGTTACAGGCCATAAGGTACTCGTTGAGATTATAGATTGGGCAGAAGAAAAGCGTAATCCAGAAGGTAAGATAGTACAGATTCTCGGGCATATTAATGACCCAGGTGTAGACATCCTATCTATTATTTATCAGTTTGACCTGCCAACAGAGTTTCCAGATGAAGTCATGAGAGAAGTTGAGCAGATCCCAGCTGAAGTAGCAGATAAAGATAAAAGAGGCCGTATGGATCTTAGACATGTGCCGATGGTAACGATTGATGGTGAAGATGCTAAAGACTTAGATGATGCCATCTCTATTGAGAAACTGGAAAATGGTAGATTCCGTTTAGGCGTACACATTGCCGATGTTACCCATTATGTAAAAGAAAAAGCACCATTAGATAAGGAAGCTCTTGAGCGCGGTACAAGTATTTACTTAGTAGATCGTGTTATTCCCATGCTTCCACATAAATTAAGTAATGGTTTATGTTCACTTAATGCAGGGGTAGACCGCTTAGCATTAAGCTGTATTATGGAAGTCGATCAAAATGGTCATGTACAAAGTCATGAAATTGCTGAAACAGTTATTAAGATAGATGAACGTATGAGCTATACACAGGTTAAGAAAATCCTAATGGACCATGATGAAGAGCTTATAGCAAGATATAAAGACTGTGTACCTATGTTTGAAACGATGGAAGAACTTGCAGCTATTTTAAGAGATAAACGTATGAAACGTGGGGCTGTAGACTTTGATTTTGAAGAGACAAAGGTTATTTTAGATAAGGAAGGTCATCCAATAGACATTAAACCTTACGATAGAAACGTAGCAACACGTATTATTGAAGAGTTTATGCTTCTTGCTAATGAAACCATAGCAGAAGATTACTTCTGGCAAGAGAAACCTTTCGTATATCGTACCCATGAGGATCCAGACCCAGAAAAGATTGAAGCATTAGGAGAATTTTTAACGAACTTTGGCTATACAGTAAAAGGTCATACGAAAACCCATCCAAAAGATATGCAGAAAATCTTAGAAGAGATTGAAGGTAAACCAGAAGAAAACATTATTAGTCGTCTTCTTCTTCGTTCTATGAAGCAAGCACGCTATAGTGGTGAGTGTACAGGACACTTTGGTCTTGCTGCTAAATATTACTGTCACTTTACATCACCTATAAGACGTTACCCAGACCTTCAGATTCACCGTATTATTAAATATAATCTACATGGTAAAATGCATGGGGAAAAGGAAAAGAAAATGTTTGACCATGTAACAGAGGTAGCCAAACAATCTTCAATGCGTGAAAGAAGAGCAGAAGAGGCAGAAAGAGAGACCATTAAACTTAAGAAAGTAGAATATATGGAAAGTCATATAGGTGAAATTTTTGACGGTGTTGTGACAGGAACAACTTCATGGGGTATTTATGTAGAACTTCCAAATACAGTTGAAGGCCTTGTTCATGTAAGTGAAATGGATGATGACTATTATATCTATGATGAACCAGGTCATAGATGGATTGGTGAACATACCAAGAAGATTTACCGATTAGGGGATACAGTAAAAGTAGAGCTTTTAAGTACAAATCGTCTTACAAGAACAATGGATTTCCGATTTGTTGATGATGAAGGAGAAGACGAAGAGGAGTAAAAAGAATAAAGAGGATGAAAACGTGCAAAATAACTAAAGTTGCACGTTTTTTTGTATTTTTAAATGGATTTAATTTATTGAAAATAATGAGTAGATTTGATAAGGATGGTAAAAGCTAAATTTAATTTAAATAAACATTAAAACGGTTAATATTATATAAATATTGAATTTGAGTTAAAAAAACGAGAATCTTTACTAAGTGATTGACTTTATAGGAGGCATCTATTAAGATAAAACATGGTAAACAAAATGGGAAATTTATGTCGATTAGGTAAGCGACGTTTTAAATTTTGACAATGATAACAAGATGAGGTGCGAATGAATGGGAATTAGATTAGAAAATCTAGTAGTAAAATTTGGCGATTTTACTGCCATTAATGACTTAACAATTCAGATTCCAAAAGGTAAATTAATTTCACTTCTTGGTCCATCAGGTTGTGGGAAATCAACAACACTCTTTACAATTTGTGGTATTCACAAGCCAACAAGTGGGAAAATCTATTTCGGAGACCGTGATGTAACAGGTCTTGAGCCAGAGAAATTAGGTATTGGTCTTGTGTTCCAAAACTATGCCTTATACCCACATATGACTATTAGAGAAAATATTTTATTCCCTCTTAGAAATTTAAAATGGGATAAAAAAGAAGCAGAAGAGCGCGTACTCGAAGTAGCTAAAATCGTTAAGATTGATGGCCTTTTAGATCGTAAGCCAGGGCAACTTTCTGGTGGTCAACAGCAAAGGGTAGCTATTGCACGTGCACTTGCTAAAAAACCAGAAAACCTTTTATTAGATGAGCCTTTATCAAACCTTGATACAAAGCTTAGAGTAGAAACACGTCAAGAAATTCGTCGTATTCAACAAGAAACAGGTGTTACAGCTATCTTCGTAACACATGATCAAGAAGAAGCTATGAGTATCTCAGATCAAATCATCTTAATGAAAGATGGTAAAATTCAACAAGTATCTACACCTACGGACATTTATATGAACCCATGTAACAAATTCGTTGCATCTTTCATTGGTAGTCCAGCAATGAACTTTATGAGACTTGATGTTAAAGAAGGAGTAGGAACAGTAGAAAAATGCATCTTTAATGGGCTTCCAAAAAATAAAAAATCTATTGATTTAGGTTTTAGAGCGGAAGATATGGAAGTAAGTGAAGATGGATTTGAAACAACTGTTCAAACTGTAGAAGTTTTAGGTAGAGAAAGACTTCTTACTCTAGAATTTAACGGAGAAATTTTCAAAATGCTCGTAGACAAAGAGTTTATGATTGCTGAAGGTACTAGACTTTGTGTAAGACCTAAAGTAGGAAAAGCTTATGTATTTGATACTGAAACAGAGGAGTTCATTACAAAATGCTAAATAATAAAGGGAAAAAGAGTTATAAAGGCTACTTATACTTATTACCAGCCCTGCTTGTATTAAGTGTATTTGTCTTTTATCCAATTATCAATGCTATTGTATTTAGTTTTGATGAAACTAAAGCTGTAGGTTATGTATTTGGTTTTGGAAGTTATAAATATCTATTTGAAGATAAAAGATTCTTACAATCTTTAGTGAATACTGTTATTTATGCTGCAGTTGTGCCAGCTTTATCTGTAGGCCTTTCACTTATGATTGCCAATGCACTTGCAAACCTTAAAAATGAAAAACTTAAAGGGATATTCCAAAGTATTTATTTCTTGCCATATGTAACTTCACTTGTAGCAATTGGGGTTGTATGGTCATGGTTATTTAATGGCCAATATGGTATTATCAACTACTTATTAGGTTTTATTGGAATTGATCCAATTAATTGGTTAAGTGATCCTAACTGGGCAATGCCTGCACTTATTATTTTCTCTGTATGGAAGAGTTTAGCCTTTAATACACTTATTCTTACAACAGGGATTGCATCAATTAATCCGCAGTACTACCAAGCAGCTAAAATTGATCAAGCAACAAGTAGTACTATATTTAGAAAAATTACAATTCCACTTGTATCTCCAATTATTCTTTATACTTATATCATCAGCTTAATTGCTGGATTTAAAGTATATACAGAAGTATTTGTTCTCTTTAATGGACGTACACTTGATGGACGTGTATCAACAGTAGTTATGTACATTATTGATAGATTCTATGGAGATCAAGACTTCCCTCTTGCTTTTGCAGCAGCGGTAGTACTTCTACTTATTATTTTAACAGTAACATTTGTCCAAAGAACAATTGCACGTAATAAGGTGCATTACTAGAAGGAGGGCGTTATGGAAAAGAAAATGAACATAAAAGTAGCATTAAAATATTTTCTTCTAACTTTATTTGCTATTGTAACGCTATTTCCATTCTACTGGATGATGGCGTCTTCACTTAAAACAGCGTTTGAGGTTATTCAAACTCCTCCAACACTTGTGCCAAATGAATTTATGTGGGAAAACTATAGCATTGCTTTAACAATGGCTCCGTTTGCCAGATATTTTATTAATACAGTTATCGTAACAGCTTTAAGTATTGTAAGTTCAGTCATTGTAGCAATTCTTGCTGCATTTGCCTTTTCTCATCTTGAATTTAAAGGAAGAGATTTTATCTTCTCATTATTCCTTGCTTCTATGATGATTCCAGGTGAGGTATTAATTATTACAAACTTTAAAACAATATCAGCATTAAGATGGATGGACACATATCAAGCGCTAGTAGTACCTTATATGGCTAATGTGCTTTACATTTATATGCTTAGAGAATTCTTCCTTAAAATCCCTAAACAACTTTACTTTGCGGCTAAAGTTGATGGAGCAAATGACTGGAAATTCCTATGGAAGATTATGGTTCCGATGGCGAAAGGCTCTATTATTACAATCTGTATTTTAGTAGGGATTAACTCATGGAATTCATTCTTATGGCCACTTCTTGTAACAAACAAAGAAGAAATGAGACTTTTATCAAACGGTCTTACAGCATTCCAATCAGATGCAGGTAACCGTTATGAGCTCTTAATGGCAGCTTCTACAATTATTACGATTCCAGTTATGATTGCCTATATCTTCCTTCATAAGAAAATTATGAACGGTATTACTGTAGGCGGCGTTAAAGGTTAAAATTTATATACATTTATATAAATTACACAAATAAACTTTGTATGAGGTGAAAACAAATGAAAAGAAAACTATTTGCATCTGCAATGACAGGTATTCTTGCTGTTTCTGCATTAACAGGTTGTGCGTCAGGTGAAGTAACTCCTAATGAAGGAAATGAAGCACCAGTTGCAATCGAAATCCCAGATATGACTGAGCCAACATCAATTGAAATGTGGCACTTTATGTCAGGAAAACAACAAGAAGTTCTTCAATCAATTATTGATGAATTTAACGCAACAAATAACATGAATATTACTGTAAGTGCAGTAGCACAAGGTAAAATTCCTGATCTTAACAAAAAAGTAATTGCAGCAGAACAGTCAAATACTTTACCAGCAATTATTAACGTATACCCAGACCTTGCTACAGGCCTTATTGAAAAAGGTGCTATTTATGATATTGGTGCTTTTGCATCACATCCTGAAGTTGGTATGGAAGCAGAACTTAAATCAGATTTCGTTGAGGCATTTATTGCTGAAGTATCACAATGGGATGGCAAACTTTATGGTATGCCAATGACAAAATCAACAGAAGTTATTTATGTAAATAAAACATTATTAGAGAAAATTGGTTATACAGAAGCAGATGTTCAAGGTATGACAATGGATAAATTAGCAGAGATTTCTAAAGCTGCTAAAGAACAACTTGGTATTGCAGGTTTTGGATATGATAGTGGTTCAAATGGATTTATTTCTACATTAAAAATGGATGGTAAAAATTTCGTAGATCTTGATGGAACAATCAATATAGATAATGAATGGGTTAGAACATTCATGGACTTCTATAAAGAGCAAGTAACAAACGGTTACTTCCGTACTCCAGGTGAAGATGGTTTCTTATCAGGACCATTCTCTAATCAACAAATGTTAATGTACCAAGGATCAACAGCAGGTGCATCATTCATTGATACAAATGGTCAATTTGAATTAATCGCTGTAGAACCAGCTTACTTTGAAGGTAAAGACAAAGCAGTTATCCAACAAGGTGGTTCATTATTTGTAACAACTGATGTAACACCACAAGAACAATATGCTGCTTACGAATTTATTAAGTTTGCAACAAATACAGAAAACACAGCTAAATTTGCAACAGAAACAGGATATCTTCCAGTACGTAAATCAGCTGCAGAAACAGATATCGTTAAAAATGTATTAGCAGACCCAGAAGCTGTATATGCAAAAGTATACCCGGTAGCTCAAACAGCTTTAGGTTATGCTTACTATACACCAGCAGTTAACAATGCACAATCAGCACGTAGCACAATTCAAGAAAAATTTGAAGCATACGTAAATGGTAACATTACAGATATAGAAGCATTCATCCAAGAATCTTTAGCAGAAGTTGGTACATCAATCCAACGTCAATAATAATAGAAAAGCCACAAGTCTTTGAAATATAAAGGCTTGTGGCTTTTATTTTTACTTTTTTATTCTCACATTATCTAAAAGTTATCTTAAAATGATTGAACTAATAGATAAAATCAACAAGCTTATAAGGAAATATAATAGATAGATTTTATTAAATATCCATAAATAATAATTATAAACTTGTTTATAAATTTAGTTGTAAAATCAAATCTGCTTGATATATAATTTACATATATATATTTGCCTAATTGTATCTATCAAGCATGATTGCTAGATACATTAGGTAAATGATAATTGTCAAGAATTTTTTTAGGAGATAAAAGTATGTCAAAGAAATTTAGATTTAAAAATAGGGTAGCTCTGTGTTTAGCAGGTTCAGTCTTTTTAGGCACAGCAGGGTTACCGAGTATATCTGTAGCTGCTATGGAAGGACAAAGTAGGTTTCTTGATACAAAGGGGCACTGGGCGTCTGATGCTATTGAGAGAATGAGTGAGTACCAACTTGTTAATGGTTATAATGGTTTATTTAGACCGAGCGACCCAATTACAAGAGGGGAGATGTCCATTATTATTGACCATATTATGGGATATCAAAAAGAGGCAGACAACATTTTTATTGATTTAGAGGAAGCCTTCTATACAGATGCAGTGCTCAAAGCTTATGAAGCAGATCTTTTACTTGAGGCAAATGGATTAGTACGTCCTAAAGATAACATTACACGTGAAGAAGTAGCTTTTATGGTGTACAATGCTTTTGATATTGAGTCAAGTCAAGAAGTTTTGAGCTTTTTAGATTCAGACCAAGTTTCACCTTGGGCTATGGAGGCAGTAAATGCTTTGGCAGCAGAAGGGATTATTGTAGGAAGTGAAGGAAAATTTAATCCTCAAGCTCCTATTACACGTGCAGAGGCTGTAACTATTTTAAATAGACTTTTAACAGGGTATTATAATGAAGAAGGTACTTATACAGGTGAAGTAAATGGAAAAGCTGTTATTAGTACTTCAGATGCAAATTTAAAAGATGTCGTGATTAAAGGCGATCTTATCATTGCCGAAGGTGTTGCAGAGGGTGATGTAGTTTTAGAAAATGTTGTAGTAGAGGGAAGAACCATTATTAGAGGTGGTGGTGTTAACTCTATTAAGGTACAGGGAGATTCTAAACTTGGTGATGTCCTAATGGCAAAAGAAGGTTCAGCTGTACGTTTAGCTGTATCAGATTCTTCAAAAGTTAATGATGTAACAGTTGGCAAGCAAGCAACCGATGTTGTGGTAGAGGGGCCGATTGATAAAGTAAAAGTAGAAGCAAAAGGTGCAAAGCTGACTGTTCAAAATGCTGATATTCAAGCCATTGAAATCGTAGCAGAAAATGCAAAAGTAGAACTTAAAGGGAAATCAGATATAAACGAAGTTGTAATTAATGAAGATGCAGCCAATACACAAATTGATGTGGCAAAAGATGCAAAAGTGAAAACAGTAAATGCAGAGGCAAAAGCAACTATTGACGGTGCAGGTAAAGTTTCAAAGGTAAATGCTAATGCCAATGATATTGTTGTAAAAACAGAGGGTACTGAGGTTAAAGCAGAAAAAGGAACGACAGGTGTTATGGCAGGAAAGGAACCTGTAAAAGGTGGTACTTCTTCAAATACAAGTAAACCAAGTAGTTCAGGTTCTTCAAGTTCTTCAGGATCATCAAGTGGACCTGGGTCTTCAAACAATAATAAACCAGAAGAAAAACCAGAAGAAAAACCAGAAGAACAGCCTTTAAGTATTGATAAAGTAGAATCTGTCAAAAATGGTTTAGTACGTGTAACACTTAATAGACCATCTGATAAAGAACTAACAAAAGACCAGTTTAGTATTATTTGTACTGGTGCTGGGAAAGATATGACAGTGTTAAGTGTAAGTACAAAAGATAATAAAGTTTATGACTTAACAACAAGTTATTTTGATGATAATACATACAGCTTAGGTATTATTTTAGAGGATGGAAAACTTATAGAAAAAGATTTCGTAAGTAAGTATGACTGTCCAGCTATTACTTCAACAAAGATGATGCGTGTAGATGAAAACAATGCCACATTTAGTTTTGTTTCTGATACACCAGGTAACTTCTATTATGGGTTGAGTAAAGACGCTATGGCAAGAACTGCATTCGATGAGGAACCAACAGCAGAAGAGCTTATAGAAAAAGGAATACACGCAGAGATGAACCTTCATCTTAATACACTTCAAATAGGTTCTTTAGATGCACAGACACCTTATACTTTATATTATGTAGCAGTGGACCAAGAAGGCAAGGTAACACCAGTTAAGAGCATTCAAATTGCAGCTGAGCCTATTAAAGCACCAGAGGAAAGCCTTATTACTATTGAAAGTGCCAAAGGATTTGCAATTCTAGGAGCTGACGTTTCTGAAGAAATGGCTGGGTTTGACATTGTATTAAGTGAAGCAACTCAAGAACCATTAACAATAGAACAATTCGAGATAACTTGTCCAGCAGAAAGTGATTTAACTCTTGGTAGAGTAGAAACAAAAGATAATAAGAAATATACTGTCTACATGAAACCTAGTTATATGTTTAACTCTGGAAATACTTATACAGTAACTATTCGTTTTAAGGATAATACAGTAGCTACAAAGGATTTCTACGGAGATGTTGAAGCACCGGTTCTTTCACGTGTAAACTTAGTTGCAACTACAGGTAGTGCGTTACAAGTAGAGTTTAACTCAAACGAAGGTGGAACAATATATTATAAAGTTTTAGAGTGGGACCCAGAAATTCATGGAACAAGTAAGCCTAAAGATGCTACTGAAATCTATGAAACTGGCTATTCTAAAAAAATAGATTTTGGCTTTAACCGTATTGAAGGTATAATGGCTAAGGAAGGACAAGCATTCTGTTTCGCAACAGAAGATGCTCTTGGAAATCGTACTTTTAATTATGATTATTACAAAGTTCCAGCATATGTGCCTACACCTGAGGCTCCAGAAGAGGATAAAGTAGAAATTGTTAATATTACAGCTGAAAGAGATGGAAGTATTACAGTAACTGTAACATTTAATAAGCCTGTTCCATTTAGCTCTATCAAAAATAATGTACAAATAACAAATATTATTGGTGGCCCAAAACTTATGACAACAAAAACAATGGACGGAAACGGAACTGAATCAGATACTGTGCATTTTAAAATCATGGATCCAAGTATCAAATTCCCTACTGGAGAACATACTGTTAGATTCGAAGTTGATGGGGAACTTATTGAAGGCAAGTTTACAAATGATGTAGAAATCTAATAAAAACTAATATCTATTGAAATGTAAGAAATAGAAAAAAAGAGCGTATCTCAAAACTAATTATCTAGTTTTAAGACACGCTCTTTTTTCTACTCTTCTATCCATGATGTTTCTAGTTATATATAAAAGAAAATTTCGTAACTTAGAGTATATAAATTACAAAGTTAAAGTAAATAAATATGATGAGAAAATTTCGAGAAAAGAATTATGAATTACAAAGCATTATACAGAAAGTATAGACCACAAGGATTAGAAGGAGTAGTAGGTCAAGAACATATTGTAAAGACACTTACTAATCAAATTCAGAATCAAAGAGTGGCTCACGCATATCTGTTTACAGGTTCAAGAGGGACAGGAAAAACATCAATTGCTAAGATTTTTGCTCATGCTGTAAACTGTGAAACACCAATTAATGGGTCTGCATGTAAAACTTGTGCTACTTGTAAAAGTGTTGCAAGTGGTGAAGCAATCAATATTATTAAAATGGATGCGGCATCAAACAATGGTGTAGATAACATCAGAAATATCAATGAAGAAGTAATGTATACTCCTGCAGTAGGTAAGTATAAGGTTTATATCATTGATGAGGTACATATGTTATCTACAGGAGCATTTAATGCACTTTTTAAAACATTAGAAGAGCCGCCAGCACACGTAATCTTTATTTTGGCTACTACAGATCCTCAAAAAATTCCTGTAACAATCTTTTCTAGATGTCAAAGATACGATTTTAGAAGACTTACAATGCCAGAAATTTCAGGGGCATTAAAAAAGTATATGGAGCTAGAATGCGTAGACATTGAAGATACTACAGTAGACTATATTGCAAGACTAGCGGATGGGGCATGAGAGATGCTTTAAGTATTTTGGAACAGTATATGTTATTTTTTTTTGATGAAAAGATGACATGCGAAAAAGTTCTGAAGTTACTAGGGGCAGTAGATAATAAGGAAGAAACCTAAAACAATTTGTAAATGATTTAGTTACACATATGCGAAATGTAATGGTGGCAAATAGCACTAAAAATGGTGTGGGTGTATTAGATTATAGTGTTGAGTATATCGAGAGATTAAACGACCAGGCAAAAGACATGAGTATGAATACCGCAAAAGTAATAATGAAAGAATTGTCGAAGTTAGAACAGGAGATAAAGAATTCGACAAATCAAAAGGCATCTTTAGAGGGTGGATTACTAAATATGTGTGATCTTCAAATGCCAGAACTTCATGAAAAACATCCATCAGAAAATTTAGTAGCAAGAGTTTATGGACTAGAAGCAATTTTAAAGCAACTAGTGAGTGGAGGAGTTCTTCAAGCTGAAAAAGTTGTAAATCAAGAACCATCAGTAGAAATTAAAACTGAGCCAATATCATAGTTAGTAGTCGTGCCAAATGTAAGTAGTCAAGAGGTTAAAGAAGAAGGAGTTGAGGGCTTAGAATATATGTTAAAAGCTAAAGAAGTTGAGGAAGTTGCAGAGACTCAGGCTAAAGCAGGGCAATGGTTCTGTCTTGTAACAGAAGACAAACTAGGCAATGATATGAGCCTTATTTGAATATAAACAAGTAGAAGCATATGTGGAACCAGAGCCAGAAAAACCAGATACGATAAAAATAATAGATATAAAACCAGGTGTAGATTATGTAGAAGTAACATTTAATCAAGTAGTTAAAATCCAAAATAAGTGACCATATGTGCCTGAAATTACTAATATAGGAGGAAAAGGGTCATATGAGATAACATACAAAGGTGGCGATCATTCTACTGGATCTAATGTTGTAATCATTAGGATTATAAATACAACTGACGTAAAGATACAACCTGCAGAACATAAGGTACGAGTTTATATTGATGGTAAACTATATGAAGGTACATTTACAACAACAGAAGTGATTGGCTAAGAGAGTATTAGCCTAATAGAGAACGTATTATAGATGATGATAGAATGAAAAATGGACAGATTAAATAAAAATATCTTTTTTAGGTAGAGTTTTATAACTCTGCCTTTCATTTTAGTAGTAAGCTAAAACGTTAGCAAGTATTAGATATACAAGGATATAGGCTATTTTAATAAGTTGAAGAGCTATAGAATATATGGTACTATTAGGACATTAGAAAACTTATAGTATAAATATTTTCTTATAAAAGATATATAATATATAGAATATAAGTAATCAAAAATATTAAAAGGCATGTAAAGATACCGTTAAGTCATTGAATGCCAATAATAGAACTTAATAAAGGAGTTGCCTTAGGGCAACTCTTTTATTAAGTGAATAGTATTCATTATAGGGAGAAGAAAATGAAAGTAAATAAATCAGTTATACAAGAAATTATTAATAAGATAGAGGAATATGATACAATTGCTTTATTTAGACATGTTTACCCAGATCAAGATTCTTATGGGAGTCAGGTCGCACTTAAAAATATGATCGAAAAAAGTTTCCCGGGAAAAGCTGTTTACTTAATGGGAAAACATGATGAAGATTTAAGCTACATTGGTAAGATGGATGAGCATCAAGAAGAAATTGTACTAGATGAAAAGTGTTTAGCCATTATTCTAGATGTAGGTGATTCTTACCGTGTAGATAATCAAGATTATAAAAAATGTGGTTATGTGATTAAAATTGATCATCATAGGCCATTTGAAGAAAGATTTGAAGATTTGTCATGGGTAGATATTGAGTATCCAGCGACAAGTTTAATGCTTGTAGACTTACTTATCGAAAGTGAAGGGCGCCTTCAAATGGATAAAGTAGGTAGAGAAGCATTATACATTGGTATTATAGCGGATACAGGACGTTTTGCCTTTGTCTCAAATCCTACACAAATCTTTGAAAAAATTGTTCACATTACTTATGACCTAGATACAAAACCACTTTATGCAGCATACCATAAACGTAAGTTGAACGAAGTACAGTTTACAGGATATATTTATAATAACTTTGAGATTCGTAAAAATGGTGTGGCCATTCTTAAAATCCCAAGAGAAGTATTAGAAAAATATAATATGAATTATATGGTGGCAGCACGTATGGTTAATACGCTTCAAGATATTGATGGTATCGTAAACTGGCACTTCTTTGCAGAAACACCAAGTGGACAAATTATGAGTGAGTTCCGATCAAACGGACCATGTGTAAATGAAATTGCAGCTCAATACGGTGGAGGAGGACACTTCTTAGCAGGTGGTGCTACACTTGATAGCTGGGATACGGTTGAAGCTATTATTGCTGACTTTGAAGAAAATTGTGGGAAGTTTAAAGCAGAAAATAAATAAGAGATAGATCGCTTGAGGACGCAAGTCTTAAAGCGGTCTATTTTTTATGTAAAAATAATAAGATGTCTTAGAGAGGGGGAATAAGATGGCGCATTTAGGTTACTCGGTATATGTCTCTACTTTTAGTCAGCAGAAGGTATTTCTTAGAGCGTTAGAGGATAGGGATTTTTATGTTTTCACTTCTTTACATATTGTCGAAGAACGGAATGAGCATTATAAACAGCAGGCAGAAGATATGCTTAGATGGCTAAAATGTAAAGGCTTTAAAGTTATAGCGGATATTTCAAAAAGGACATTAGCTTTCTTTGGGGAAAGGGATGTGGTAAAACTCGCAAAACGGTTAGGCATTACGGTATTACGGATAGACTATGGATTTAGCGAAGAAGAGATGATAGGGCTAGCTAAGGATTTTCCAATAGCGTTTAATGCTAGTACAATGCCCCTACCTTTAGTAAGAAAGCTTAAGCAGGTATCACCACAGATTTTTGCAATTCATAATTATTACCCTAGAGCTTATACAGGGCTTTCAACAAGGCAATTTCAACAAATCAATGGGGAGTTAGAAAAAGAAGGTATAGAGGTAGTAGCTTTTATTCCGAATAGCCACAAGAGTAGAGGACCTATTTATGAAGGCCTACCTACTTTAGAACATGAAAGATATGAGACGTCGGCAGTGAATTATTTTGAGATGAAGCTGGATTTAAAGGTGGCACATATTGTATTAGCAGATTTAGGTCTAGAAGTTTTAGATGAGAAAATTATACAGGAATATGAGACAAATAAGGTAGTGAGTATACCTTGTATAATAGATAAGAAATTTGAATATCTATATAACCAAGTTTTTACTATTAGAATAGATTCTCCAGATTGTGCCTATAGGTTGCAAGAATCACGAGAATTTGCTACAGCAGGAAGTATTGTGGAACCTTTTAATTGCCAAGATAGAGATATAGGATGTATTACTTGTGACAATCTAAATTATGGAAGATACTCAGGGGAGATACAAATTATAAGGGAGTGTCTACCTAGAGATGGAAGAGTGAATGTTATAGGTAAAATAGATAAAGATTATTTAGGACTAACAAAGTTTATTCAAAATGGATGTCAAATCCAATTCATAAAAGGAGAGGGTTAAATGAAGAGAAAATTGTTAGCAAAAGGGGCAGCATGGACTCTAGTATGTACATCTATTCTAGGAAGTACAACCTTATATGCAAAAGAAGAAGTAGTAGGAAGTGGACAGATTACACAGCGCACATTGCCAGAGAGGGGAAGTTCAGCTTCGACTATTATTAATAACAGAGAAAGCTTTAAAGCTTATAAAGGGCAGGGGACGCTTTATTTGACATTTAATCAGGTAGCGCATGCAAAGCTCTATATTAATGGAAAAGAAGTAGATATAAGTAAGTTTATAGATCCTCATAGTAATCAAACTGTTGCAATAGATATTTCAGATCTTGTTCAAAATGGGGATAATACACTGCAGATATCCGAAATAGAACCTTATGGAGCCACAATAGAAGTGAATATGGCCTACCCTACATTAAGGGAAGGAACACCTGAAAGTGTAGGTGTCGATAGTAAAGTATTTGAAGTCATTGACCGTATTTTAGAAGCTGAAATAGAAGCAGGAGGCATACCTGGGGGTCAGCTATTAGTAGCAAAAGATGGTGTCATTATTAAGAATGAAGCTTATGGCGTTATAAAGGCTTATGATCATAGTGGAAAAGTAGAACATAGTATACCTGTTACAAAAGACACCCTGTATGACTTAGCTTCTAATACGAAAATGTATGCAACTAATTATGCTGTGCAGAAGTTAGTATCAGAAGGTAAGCTGGATATAGATATGAAAATTAGTGAAGTTATTCCAGGTTTTGCACAATTTGATGAGAAAAAGGAACAGTTGACATTAAGACATTTACTCACGCATACAGCAGGTTTTATACCAAGTCCTAAGTATTCAGATGATAGCTATCTGCATCCTGTAGAAATAGATGGACAAATAGTCAATTTACTTGATCAGAATAATGATGGAAAAAATGATGTCTATACGCAAAATCCAGATGAGATTTTAGAAATGATTGAAAGAACGTCTTTAGAATATACGCCAGGTAGTAAAAATGTTTATTCAGATGTGGATTATATGTTACTAGGGCTTATTGTAGAGCAGGTAAGCGGGCAGAAATTTGATGTTTTCTGCCAGGAACAGATCTTTGGGCCATTAGGTCTTACGCATACCGTTTTTAATCCTTTGCAAAATGGGTTTAATAAAGACCAGTGTGCAGCAACAGAAATATTTGGCAATACAAGAGAGGGACATGTAAACTTCCCTAACATTAGAACGGAAGTTGTACAAGGTGAAGTACATGATGAAAAGGCTTACTACAGTATGGGTGGTGTAGCAGGTCATGCGGGACTCTTTAGTAATGCAGGTGATTTGGCTGTACTTATGCAAGTTATGTTAAATGGAGGAGGTTATGGTAACGTAGAACTTTTTGATCAGAAAACCATAGATACTTTTACGGCCCCTTCTAAAACGAATGATACTTATGGGTTAGGTTGGAGAAGGCAGGGAAATGGCGCTTATGCATGGTCCTTTGGGGATCAAGCACCTGATTCAACTATTGGGCATACAGGTTGGACAGGAACAGCAACAAGTATTGATAAAGAAAATGATTTAATCATTGTATGGCTAACCAATACCAAGAATACACCTATTGCAGACCCGGCTAAAGATGTAAATAGGATGGAAGGAGATGCCTTCCAGTTTGACGCAGCAGGTACTTTAAGTACACTTGTCTATGAAGGCATTATTGGAACCAGTGAGGAGGCTTTAGAAGAGTCTTTACTTCAGATGTCACTAGATCGTAGTAGTTTTTTGAAAGAAGCTATAGAGAAAGATAAGAATTGCACAGAAGCGGATTATAAAGCTACAGTTGCACTAGCTGATGTACTTGTGAAAAAAGCTGAGAAGGAAAAAGATAATAAGGAAGTGTTAAGAAGGGCAAAGCTGGCTTATGAAGCTTTACCAGATCATTCATTAAAGGAAGCATTGGGTGAGCGACTAAGTAAACTTAATGATTAAAGAAGACAAGAAAAAGGTGATAAAGTATGGAATAAGCTAATAAGCTAATTAAGTAAGGGGGGTGATTTATTTACATGCTACAATTATCTAAAATGATGACTGAAACACGTAACCCTAAGACACTAGAACTTGATGCTATGTCTACGACGGATATTTTGCATGTCATGAATGAAGAAGATAGACTACTTGCCGAGGCTATTGCTAAAGAGCTTGGACCAATTGAAAAAGCAGTAGAAACTATTGCAGCTTCTTTTGAAAAAGGTGGCAGGCTGATTTATGTAGGAGCAGGGACAAGTGGAAGGCTAGGACTCTTAGATGCAGTAGAATGCCCACCGACGTTTGGAACAGTGCCTGAGCAGGTAGTTGGTTTACTAGCAGGAGGGTATAAAGCGTTTGTAAAGGCAGTTGAAGGAGCAGAAGACAGTAAGGAACTTGGAAGAGGTGACCTTGAAATCATTAAGCTTACAGACAAGGATACAGTAGTAGGAATTGCAGCTAGTGGCCGGACACCCTATGTAGTGGGTGCCCTAGAGTATGCTAATAGTGTAGGTGCTCCTACAGTAGCGCTTGCCTGTAATAAAGAATCTGAAATAGGTAGGGTTAGTAAGATTGTTATTGAAGTAGTGCCAGGACCGGAAATTCTAACGGGTTCTACAAGGCTTAAGGCTGGAACTGTTCAGAAGATGGTGCTCAATATGCTTTCTACCGTCTCCATGATTCGTGTAGGTAAAGTTTATAAAAATCTTATGGTAGATGTACAGCAGACTAATGAAAAGCTTCATGTAAGAGCAGAAAATATTGTAATGGAAATTACAAGCTGTGACAGAGTAGAAGCCAGGAATTACTTAAAGGAAAGTGAAGGCAGTATAAAAGTGGCTATTATCATGTATCTTGTAGGCTGCAAAAAAGAAGAGGCACTAGAAAAGTTAGAGAAGGCAAAAGGACATATTAGGGAAGCAATTAAGTTATAAAGATTAGGGGGATTGTTATGTCAAATAAAGAATTAGTAAGTAAGTTGGTTGAACTGATTGGGGGAGCTTCCAATATTGCTACAGAAACCCACTGTATGACAAGGCTTCGTATTGATGTAAAGGATATGAAAAAGGTAAACGGTGAAGAGATTAAGAAAATACAAGGTGTATTAGGACTTGTCATGCAAGAATCTAATATTCAAGTGGTACTAGGACCGGGAAAAGCAAAAAAATGTGAAGAAATACTTAAAGCAGAGTATTTAGGCAATGAGGCCAATATACAAAAAATAGGTGACTGGGAAGCTAATAAAGCGGCTGTTAAAGGTGGACAGAAAAATAATAAACTAAAAAATGCACTAAAAGTCATTGGTGAAATTTTCATTCCTCTTATTCCCGCTATTATAGCAGCAGGACTTTTCAATGGATTTGCTGGCCTTATTACTAACCTTCAAAGTGGAGGGACATTACCTGCAAATGATGTTTGGAATACCATTGGCACTTTCTTATCTTTAATGGGTGGGGGATTCTTAGGTTATTTTACAATTTTTACAGGTATCAATGCAGCTCAGAAATTTGGGGCAACACCTGCACTAGGTGGTATGCTTGGGTCTATGTCTATTATGACGCAAGTAGATGAGATTGCTAAAATTTTTGGCCTGTTTAATGAAGAATCCCCTCTAAATTCCATTCTTAGAAATGGTAAAGGCGGTTTGATTGGGGTGATTATTGGTGTCTATATTTTGGCCAAGATTGAAAAGGCAGTACGTAAACATATACCAGATGTATTAGATTTGATTCTTACACCAGTTATTACATTGATTTTGACAACTGCTGTTTTTGTTTTTGTGATTATGCCGGTATCAGGTGTAGCATCAGATTGGCTTATTGCAGGGCTTAATCTGCTTATTAATTCAAGTAACCCAATTGTTAGTCTGATTTCGGGCTATGTACTCGCAGCACTTTTTTTACCAATGGTGCTTCTCGGCCTTCATCATGGGCTTATCCCAATTTATGCAATTCAGCTTGAAGCCTTAGGTGGCGTTACGTTATTCCCAGTACTTGCTATGGCGGGTGCGGGTCAAGTAGGTGCTGCTATTGCCATTTATTTTAAAGCTAAGAAGGTAAAAAATGAAAGAATGAAACAAGTTATTGCAGGTGCTATTCCAGCTGGTATTTTAGGTATTGGTGAACCACTTATTTATGGTGTGACTCTTCCAATGGGTAAGCCATTTATTACAGCAGGACTCGGTGCAGGTTTTGGTGGGGCTTATGTTATGCTAACAAAAGTTATGGCAACAGCATGGGGGCCATCAGGACTAGTAGCTGTACCACTTATGAAACCAGAATGTATGCTTAATTTTGTAATAGGTATTTTAATCTCTTATATAGGAGGCTTTATTATTACTAAGATTTTTATTAAAGATGAAGATGTAATGCGTGTATAAGTAAAAAAGAAAGAGCTATAAATAGATGGGTTTACTTTGAAGAAGGAGCTGTTGCACAACGGCTCCTTTTTGGTATTTTAAGCATTGTAGTAGAGTATAATAGGGGGTAATGTATAAAATTACAAGGTGATGCACCTAAATCATCCTTTAGACTGTCTAATGTATGTAAGGCTTATACGGAAGAAAGGAAATATACTATGGAATTACTTATAAAAAAAGCCATGAAGGGTGATGCTGAAGCGTTTGTACAGCTTATGGAGCTCAATGAAGTTTCTATGTACAAGACAGCAAAAGCAATTCTTGATAATGAAGAAGATATTGGAGATGCCATTCAAGAGACTATTTTAGCGGCATATAAAAATATCCATACTTTAAAAAAGGCCCAGTACTTCAAAACTTGGCTTATAAGAATACTCATTAACAAATGTAAAGATATCATAAAAAAGAATCAAAAGATAATATTGATTGAAAGCTATGCAGAAGAAGGATGTGACGAAGCAATAAATGCTCAGTTAGAAGTAGATTCGTGTCTTGAAATGCTTTCTAATGATCAGCAGACTGTGCTAAATCTATATTATCATCAAGGTTTTAATACAAGAGAGATTGCCGAGCTACTTGGAGAGAATGAAAATACAGTCAAATCGCGTTTAACGCGCGCTAAGAGCTATTTCAAAAAAATCTTTTTAAAAAGCATACAAGGAGGTTTTTAGAGTGAATGATCATTTTGATTTAGATAAAGAAATAAAAAATAGAGTAAGTAGAAATGAAGAAATACCGGAGTCCGTTAAAACAAAAACTAGGCTAGCATATAAGGAGATTAGGGCAATGCATAAACATAACAAAAAAGCAGGCAAAAAGAAATGGATTGTAGCAGCAGGGATACTAGTGGCAACTGGTATTACTCTACAAACACCACTATTAGCAGATATTAAGGCATTATTCTTTGAAGGAAATTATAAAGGAGTGGAATCTGCTATAGATAAAGGGCATCTTCAAAGTGTAGAAGGAGCTGTTTCTGAAAGTAATGGGATTACTATAGAAGTAACTGAGGCGCTTATTGATCCAACAATCATTCACCTTAGACTGATTTTAAGGGCTGAAGATCCAAAGTTGCTACAGAAATTTAAATATGATCAGCATACAATACAATTTGTAGATCAGTTCAATATTACAGATGACCAAGGAAGAGTTATCCAAGAAATTCATGATGAAGGTGTTTATGCCCCTTCTCATATAAATGAACAAGGTAAAGAAGTACATTTACTCTCTTCTTCCACGGAACAGGTTAGTACAAATAAATTAAATGAGGGAGAAATCCAGATCGATATGATTTTAAACTCATCTGAAGGAAATTATAAAGATATAAAAGGTCTAATACTACAAAGTAATCAACTCAATAACTTTAGCGGAAGTTGGGTGCTGAATGTAACATTTCCTTCGGAGATGACTGAAACTCAAGAGACTACCTATGAGGTATCTAAACCAAATAGCCAAATTGAATTAACAAGTGCCATAGCCATGAAAACAGGAGTGAAAATTGACTGTATTATCAAAGTTCCAGTAGATGAGAATGTTGTAAATGGGAAGATAGTGGGGGAAGATGGAACAGTTTTCACTACAGGTCGTGCAGGGTGGATGGAAAGTAGATCTAAGGGAGAACGAGTGGTCTTAACTTTTGAAGCACTAGAAGAGGAATTAGGTGATCGTTTCACACTCTATATTCCAACTCGAGATGGAGAAGAAAGTATTACTTTAACAAAAGTTCTACGATAGTTAAAAGGTCTAATTATAAAATGCAAAAAATAAGGAGTAGATTTCATAGCAAAGTCCACTCCTTATTTTAATGTAAAGGGGCTTCTTTTTATTCCTCTACATGGTGAGAGGAGATAAATTCTTCTGGTGAAACATGATGGAGTAAAAGTTGTATATGAAAAGGTCCTGGGTCAGGGGCTTGTAAGTGTTTGTAAATAATAAGAATGCCTATAAGTAGAGCACTTAGTTGTACATAGAGCTCGGGTGTAAAGAACCAGCTAGTAATGATGAAGGTAATCATAGTCAGAATGACACGAGTGGAACAAGGATTGATAATAATGACACATGAAAAAATAATAAAAATGAGTGCAAGAAGCAGTACAATATAATTTTTTGGAGTAAGTGCCATAAGAGAGCCAAAGGTTACCGCGATACATTTACCACCTTTTCCAGCAAGCATAGGGGAGAAGGCGTGCCCAAGTATAGGTGCTAAAATAAGTAAGAGCGTCCATATAGAATCTAAGCCTATAAGAGATAGACCTAATACAACAGGGAAAAACCCTTTTAAAATCTCTAAGAGTGTACATAGAATCCCAAGGCTTTTTTGTAATCTAAAGGCATTAGCTCCACCTGGGTTTGCATCTGGATGTAACGTTCTAATATCCTTCTTAAGTAGAAGCATAGGTAATAAGTAGGCATACATAATAGAGCCTGATAAAAAGGCTAGTAAAACAACAATCAGTTTTATAAACATACAGATCCCCCTTAAGAGTGCATTAAAATATAGTCACAAATATCAGAAGTAGCTTTATGATTAAGAGTACGTGCTTGAGCCTTAAGCATTTGGTTTAAAAAAGCTGGATCTTCTAGTAAACGTTTACAAGCTGTAAGGGCTTTATCTGGTGTATCACCATCAAGAGAGAGGAGGTGCTTAGTAAAAAAGGCTTTATTGCAAGTTTCACAACCTGGTATAGGTGTAAGATGGACAAGAGGAGTGAGGGATACCACAGCTTCAGTAGAGGTAAGTCCACCTGGTTTAGTAAGGAGTATATCAGATGCTTTCATAAGGAGTGGGCTATAGTCTATGAATTTCTTAACATAAATATGGTTTCCTAAATGATTGAGCTCTGTATAAAGCTGATCATTATGACCACATACAATAAAGAAATTGACATCTTTTAAGTTTTTAGTAAGGTGTATAATAAGTGGTTTAATAGGGCCAAACCCCATAGAGCCACACATAATACTAATAAGAGGTTTATGAGGGTCAAGTTCTAGAGTAGCTTTAGCAGCTTGTTGGGAACTAGGCTTTAGAAAATCTGGATGAACAGGTATGCCTATAGGAACAAGTGTACAAGCTTTTACGCCATGATTTTTAAACTCTTGAAGGAGTTCTTCATGAGGAATGAAAAAAGCGTCCATTTCGCAGTCCTCCCAGAAAGGAATACAGGTATAATCTGTAGCAACAGCGTAAGTCTTAATGGGGAGTTCTGTATGATGTGTAATATAAGTTATGGCTTGAGCCGAGAAAAGATGTGTGCAAATTACCGTATCAATTTTTTCCTCAATTAAGTAGGTGATAAGTTTTTTAGTATACAGTGTATTAGCACCATAAATAATAGATTTAAATTTAGGTGTACTAATAAGACCACCAGCCTTATACAGAAGACCAAATAAAGCAGGTGTTTTGACAGTTGTCTTGCTGTAAAGTTTTGAGATGACAGAGGAAGTGTCGGCAGGTGCAAATTTGAGTATATCTAAAAATAGAGTAGGAATTTGCATAAAATCAAGCTGAGCTTTAAGGGCAAGGGCGGCTGCATTATGCCCCCCACCAGTAGAGCTAGAGAGGATAAGTACTTTCATATTTTCACCACCTTATAAAAATGACTATGCACCTTTTTTATGTGTTTTATATAAACTATATTAATAAAGTATCAGTTTAAGAAGAGAAGTAATAAAAATAAAATATGTTTTGACAACTAAAATTCTATGAGTTATACTAGGATAAAAATATGAATTGAAACCTGTGATAAGGAGATAAAACCTTTAGCGCACTTACAGAGAGTTAGGAAAGCTGAGAGCCTAGCAGAAAGCGGATCGGACAAATGGACCTTTGAGGGCGTAGTGAAAAGCCTAGGCTTAGTAGCATACGACGCTGTGACTAGCGTTACTAGGTCAAGAATGTGATAGCATTCTAGTGAGGTGGGTTTATCTTTTTATGGGGTAAATCAAACAAGGTGGTACCGCAGATACAACATCTGTCCTTGAATAAAGGATAGGTGTTTTTTTATTTGTCAAAAAAAGGAGGACGATCATATGGTATGAACTTTATACACTAAAAATCACATGACAGATAGGGAGATTAGCGTAGTTTTAATATAAAATAAGCTAGCCTCCCGAATAAAGTAATTCAATAAAAAGAATAAAATGTGGGAGGCCAAGAAAATGAAAAAATTAGTTACTTTAACACTTACCATGATGATGGGATTAAGTATGTTAGTAGGATGTAGTACTAAGGAGGATCAGTTAACGATAGGAATTGTTCAGATTGTAGAACATACAAGTCTAGATATGATTCGTGAAAGTTTAGTAGAAGAATTAGGAACTAAGGGGCTTGTAGATGGACAGAATGTCAAAATAGATTATCAAAACGCACAAGGTGATCAATCTAACTTAAACTCTATATGCAAAAAATTTGTAGGAGATGGGGTAGATGTCATAGTAGCGATTGCTACACCATCAGCACAGGCGGCAGCAGCTGCTACAAGTGAGATACCCATTATCTTTTCTGCTGTGACAGATCCCGTATCTGCAAAACTCGTAACCAATTTAGAAAAACCTGAAGGAAATGTAACAGGGACATCAGATGCTATTCCAGTAGATGAAGTTTTTGAGCTTTGCCAGGAGCTTACTCCAGAAGTTAAGACTTTCGGATTCCTTTATACAACGAGTGAGGTAAATTCACAGTCTGTAGTAGAAGAAGCAAAGACTCTTGCTGCAGACTATGGTTATGACTACGAAGAAGTGGCCATTACTAATACTTCAGAGCTTAAGCAGGCAGCTTATAGCTTAGCAGGTAAAGTAGATGCTATTTATACACCAATTGATAACAGTATTGCATCTGCTATGACAGTCCTTTCAGAGGTTGGGAAAGAAACGAAAGTTCCTGTATATGTAGGGGCAGACTCTATGGTAATGGATGGGGCGTATGCTACAGTGGGGATTAATTATGAAGACTTAGGTAGACAGACAGGAGATATGGTCGCAGAAGTTTTAAATGGTAAGGCAATAAGGGATTTACCAGTAGCTACCCTTAGTGAATTCCAAAAAGTCATTAATAAAACAACAGCTAAGGCAATTGGAGCACCAGAAACTTTAGAAGGTGCTTTAATGGTAGAATAGAGGATTTAAGAAAGGAGAAGTACCATGAGTTTATATACACTTACATCTTGCATAGAATTAGGCCTTTTATATGGACTGCTTACATTAGGGATATATATTTCTTACCGTATTTTAAATATTGCAGACCTTACAGTAGATGGAAGCTTTACTTTAGGCGCGGCAGTATCTGTTATGATGACTACTATAGGTCATCCTTTCTTAGGGATTCTCTTAGGTATGATAGCAGGTAGCCTGGCAGGAATGGTAACAGCCTTTTTGCATACAAAGCTTAAGATTCAGCCTATCTTAGCTGGGATACTCACTATGACAGGACTTCAGAGTATTAATATTAGTGTGATGGGTGGCAAACCTAATGTAGGGCTATTGAATGTAGAAACACTTTTTACAAAATCAGGAGAGCTATTTGGTAAGAATTTTGGAGGAAGTCTAGTGGGCTTGCTTATATGTACCCTTGTTATCATGTATATGGTACTTTTCCTTCATACACAAGTAGGACTTTCTGTAAGAGCAACAGGGGACAATGAGGATATGGTAAAGTCTTCTTCCATTAACGTAGATTTTACTAAGACAATAGGCCTTATGCTCGCTAATGCTTTAGTAGGTCTATCAGGAGCTTTGATTGGTCAGAATCAAGGCTTTGCAGATACTAGTATGGGCATTGGTATGGTTGTAGCGGGCTTAGCTTCTTTAATTATTGGAGAAATTATTTTTGGAACACTGGCAGAATTGATTTTTCGCAAAAAGAACATTCTTATTCATATTATTTCAGTTTTATTAGGATCTGTAACCTATAGAGTTATTATTGCAGCAGCACTGGAAATCAATATATCTGCTTCTAGTATGAAGCTTATTTCAGCTATTATTATTACTCTTGCCATTTCGTATCCTGTACTGAAAGAACAACTTGCTTTTAACAGAAAGAAACGCTTACATGGTAAAGTAAGAAAGGAGAATGAAACATGCTCACTTTAAATGGAATCAGCAAAACCTTTCATCCAGGAACAGTGAATGAGAGAGCAGCTTTAAAAAATATATCTTTACATTTGCAGCCAGGTGATTTTGTCACTATTATTGGTTCAAATGGTGCAGGTAAATCTACTTTATTCAATATGATTTCAGGAAACTTTATGGCAGATAGCGGTAGCATTATCTTAGATGGACAGGATATTACTTTTATGAAGGAACATAAGCGTGCTAAAGTAATTGGTAGACTTTTTCAAGATCCGCTTAAGGGGAGCGCACCTTCTATGACTATAGAGGAAAATCTAGCACTTGCTTATATGCGAGGAACAGGATTTAAAATTGGTTTTGGTATGCAGAAAAAAGAGAAGAACCTTTTTAGGGAGAAGTTAGCTCAGCTCGATTTAGGACTTGAAGACCGCATGAAAACCAAAGTAGGATTACTCTCAGGAGGGCAAAGGCAAGCTGTAACACTTATGATGAGCACTTTAGTTACACCAAAACTATTGCTACTAGATGAACATACAGCAGCACTTGATCCAGCTACAGCAGGGAAGGTACTTCAGCTTACAAAGAAGATTGTAGAGGCTGAACATATTACAACTATGATGATTACACATAATATACAATCTGCTTTAGAACTTGGTAATCGTACCATTATGATGGATGAGGGTAAGATTATACTCGATATTAAGGGGAAAGAAAGAGAAGGTATGACGACAGAAAAGCTTCTTGAATGCTTTAAAAAGGTTAGTCATAAAGCTTTAGATAATGATCGTATGCTCTTAGCATAAAATAACCGCTGACAATGACTTTGTCAGCGGTTATCTTTCTTAATACAGCGTATAGCAATATTATTAGGCCAATAAAGAGAAAGCCCCATGCAAAAGGTATTAAGTCAAAATAATTATTTAGGTTCTACAAAATAATTGTTAACGGGTACTTTACGCCCACGTCCTTCAAAAATAACAGCAGGAGCCCCTACATCTCTACCAAGATCGTTGGTGTAAACCCAAGTAATGGTATCGCCAGGGTTCACTCTATAAACAGCAGGACCTTCACTAGGGAAGGTATTATTGACTTTGTAGAGCCAGCCACTAAGAGGGCCATTATCTAATTGAGCAAGATTGTTAATAGAAGTTACATAGGTACCTGCACCAGAGCCACTTGTTTGAAAAGCAAGACGATTAGCTTGAAGCCCTTTTACAGATGCAGAAAGAGCTGTTTCATTGGCGTCAATAGATACATTTGTAGGGGAGGCAATAACTGTTGTGCCACCAGGACCTAATACTTCGAATGTAACAGATGTACTAGGATCTATACGTGTGTTAGCTTTTGAATTTCTAAAACTTGAAGAAGTATTTTTATTTAAGAGTAAGTACGCTGCAGCAGCTGCAGCGGCTAATGCGGGAATTGCCATAATAAAATCCATCCTTTGCTGTAATATGAGTCATATTACATTTTATGCAAAAAATGTCAAAGTGTTACGAGTGTAATAAGCCATACTTGATTTGTACACGTCCTAAAATTTGAAACCAACTTTTAGAAAAGAGTACAAGGAAAACGACATTTCCAATGGCATGAGATAAATCAAAATAAAGGGAAGTAGCCATAGAGGTTAGGAAAAGAGAAAGTGTAATTCGGTCAAAGAAAGCAAAAACAGACCAGATATTCATAATCCATCCAAATAAGAAACCCCATACAAAGCCAAAGAGACATAAGGTGAAAGAAGCTTTGTTATAAAGTTTATGGCTAAAAAGCCCACTACTTAGGCCCATCATACTCCAAGCAAACATCTGCCAGAGAGTCCAAGGGCCTTGACCTAAAATAAGGTTGGAGGCAAGTGCACTTAGTGCACCAACAAGAAAACCTGTTTCACAACCAAATATAACACCTGTCAAAATAATAATAAAAGAAGTGGGTTGTACACTAGGAAGTGCTGAAAAAGGTACACGTGCTATGGCACCTAAAGCAGATAAAACAGCAATAAGGATCACTTCTTCAGCACTTAGAGGACGTCTTTCAAAACGCCAGATTATAGGGAGCATGCTCACAATAATCATAAAGGTACTTAGTAGAAAAAAATATTGATTATATTTTAAAGATAAAAGAAGGAGTAAGGCGTCCAAAAAGAAAATTCCTATAAAGGTAAGAGGTTTAGGTACGGACAAGATGGTTCACCTCCTCTAAGGTAATGGCATGGGGGAGTCTAGCCTTTACAGTACGATGAATAGAAGTTGTATAAAATACATTATTGCTGAAAAATGCAGTAGTAGGCTGAAGGGATAGGAGCTTACCACTAAACATGAGGGTAGTAAGTGTGGCATAACGTGCTACAAACTCCATATCATGGCTGACCATAATAATCGTTTTACCTTGTTGCAATAAGGCATTTAAGTACTGGGCAAGTTGCTTTTTAAAGTAAGGATCAAGTCCTTTAGTTGGTTCATCTAGAAGCAGAAGATCTGGTTTAGTTAAAAGAACAGTAGCAAGGGCTACTTTCTGCATTTCACCACCACTTAAATCATAAGGGTGGTGCTCTAATAAAGGTTGTAAGGAGAGGAAAGAGATAAGCTTACTAAGCTCATCTTCCTCATCTTGTGAAAGTTTTTGGGGCAAAGCATTTTGAAGCTGCGAGAGCACAGTAGGTTCATGGAAAAGTGCCATAGGATTTTGAGGCAGATAACCTATAGAAGCCTTTGTCTTAATTTTTCCTTTAAGGGCAGGTAAAATGCCAGCTAACACTTTCAAAAAAGTAGATTTACCAGAACCATTACCACCTAAAATAGCAAGAAAAGCGCCCATAGGTACGTCTAAACGAATACGCTCTAAAACAAGGGGCGAATCTTTTGTATATTGAAAATAAATATCCTGACAGCTAAGAAGTATAGGTACTTCTGAAGGTGAGGGGCTTGCTAATTCTAGCTGTAGGGGGTGGAAATATTCTTCGGGTAATTTATCAAACCATACTTTAGCTTCTTTAGGTGTAAGGGGAAGCTGGGAGGCTAAGGCTTCATGTTCAATTTGCATATAGAGCTTACTTACAGAAGGAAGATAGTCTATAAGAGAGGCTACATCTTTTTTATACAGTGTATAAATAGCCTCACGTACCTTGCCTGTATAAGTAAGCATACCTTTTTCCAGGACATAGACCATATCTACAAGAGGAAATACTTCTTCGAGATGATGCTCAGTCATAATAATGGTAATGGAGAATTCTTCATTTAAGCGACCTAGTATATTGAGAAAGTTCTGGGTAGCTATAGGGTCAAGTTGTGAGGTAGGTTCGTCTAATAAGAGGACATCAGGATAAAGTGTCATTACACTAGCAAGATTCAGAAGCTGCTTTTGTCCACCAGATAATTCAGAGGTGGATTTGTAAAGCCAATGATTAATGCCGAGAAAAGTACTAATTTCACCGATGCGCCTTTGCATCTCTTTAGGATCAAAACCTAGATTTTCCATCCCAAAAGCGAGTTCTTCATATACAGTAGACATGACAATTTGTTGGTCCGGATTTTGAAACACCATGCCAATACGGCTAGCGGACTGGTCATTAGGAAGATGCTCAAGAAGCTGACCTTCAAAAACTAATGTACCTGTACGCTCTCCTACAGGCCATACCTCTTTCTTAAGTTGACGAAGCAGTGTGCTTTTGCCAGATCCAGAGGGGCCAAAGAGTAGAACAAAGTCTCCTTTATGAATGGAAAGGTTAATATTTTGTAAGGTAGGTATAGGATGAAGGGGGTAGGTAAAGGTTAAATGATTGATTTCATAAAGTGCCATCTTAAGTATTCCCTCATTTCTATCAGTAATGGTAAGGCTGTAAAAAGCAGGATACATAGAAAGTAACCCCACTGCATTAAAGAGCTAGGAAAAGTATTCATGTGTCCTAGAAAAAGGCCTATGCTTATGATGATAAGTAGAACAATACCAATGCCTATAAGCAGATAGTCCCTATGGTCGAAGTTATAGAGAGTAGCAGAGGTCCTCTTATGTGTGCCATAACCTCTTGCACGCATAGACGAGGCATTTTCTAGGGATTCTTCAAGTGTCCAGCTTACAAGTGTATTAAGAGAAGTCATAGATTCCGTTATATGCTGCTTGTAGGAATGTTTAGATAGATCTTTAACGAAAGTTTTGCGTACATCTATGATTTCGTGCATTCTTCGGGTAAAGAGGGGGATAAATCCCATAATAATCGTTAGGATAAAAGATATTTTGGGGATTATATTGCCAAATAAATAAAGAAATCTCTGAGGCGATAGAATCAGGTTATAACCTAAAAATAAAAAGAGGATATTGAGTAAGGAAAGTGCGAAAGTTACTCCATACATGACTCCTTCTAAGGTTACGCTACGATTTTTAAGGTAGAACAAAACTGTAGTGCCGTGTGTTGAGAAAATAGGATTTAGAATAAGGATAAAAAGAGCCATAAGGAGATAAAATTTAAGCTGTTTACGAAGGCTTCTTAAGTGGTCTAGAAAATAAAGAAGCCCAGTGGTAATAAGAAGGATCGTCAATAAATAGATAGGATTTTTAATAAGCATAACTAAAATAACCATGATGAGAAAATAGCTAAAAGCAAGAAGCGGATGTACACTTATAAAACCACTTTTCATTGTTATTTCCTACCTTTCCTTTAAGTTAACAGGATTAGTATGAGGAAGAGGTGACAAAATTATACTTTTGTGACCTAATCACAGAGAATTACATTAGAAACTTTTATACTTATTTATAAAGATATTTAACAATGAAATAACCATGTATTTTAAATAGGAATAAGAGATAGAGGAGTGAAATTATGTCTAAGAAGATAGTTATTATTGGTGGTGTAGCAGGTGGAGCAAGTACAGCAGCTAGGCTAAGACGTATGGATGAGTCATTAGAAATTATCATGTTTGAAAAAGGAGAATATATATCTTTTGCTAACTGTGGTCTTCCTTATTATATAGGTGAGACGATCAAAGAACGTAGCCAGCTTATCCTTCAAAGTGTAGAGGCAATGAGTAGGAAATTTAATCTTGATATTAGAAATCTTACAGAAGTGATAGCTATTAACAGAGAAGAAAAGACTGTTACAGCGACAGATTTACGTACAGGGAAAGTATATAAGGAAAGTTATGACGAATTAGTATTATCTCCGGGGGCAACGCCTATTAAGCCAGGAATAGAAGGAATAGATGAGTGTAGTAATATCTTTACTTTAAGGAATATACCAGATACAGATAACATTAAACATTATATTGATGAAATGAAGCCTCAAACTGCTGTTGTAATAGGGGGTGGATTTATTGGGCTTGAGATGGCAGAAAATCTACATGCATTAGGTATAGAGGTTACCTTAATAGAAGCAGGGAATCAAGTTATGGCACCACTTGATATAGAAATGGTAAGTATGGTGCACTCACATCTTATTGAAAAAGGCATAAGATTAATTCTAGAAGATGGCGTCAAAGCTTTTGAGAATAAAGGCAAAAAAGTTGTTCTGCAAAGTGGAAAACGTATAGAAACAGATTTTATTTTACTTTCTATAGGGGTAAAACCTGAGTCCCGTTTAGCTAAAGAGGCCGGACTTGAAGTAAGTGAAAGAGGTTCTATCCTAGTAAATGATTACTTACAAACTTCTGACGAGCATATTTATGCTTTAGGAGATGCTATAGCTGTAAAAGATTTTGTAAGTGAGGAAAAGACTATGATTCCTCTTGCTTGGCCGGCTAATAGGCAAGGACGTATTGTAGCTAATAACATTTGTGGATGTCAAGAAAAATATAAAGGAACCCTAGGTTCTAGCGTCGCTAAAGTTTTTGACTATACAGTAGCAACAACAGGAAATAACGAAAAAACATTAAAAAGACTAGGTAGAAGCTATAAGACTATTCATATTCATCCAAGTGCACATGCTGGGTATTACCCAGGAGCATTCCCTATTGCTTACAAATTATTATTTGATCCACAAACAGGTAAAATACTAGGGGCACAAGGTGTAGGGATAGAAGGCGTAGAAAAACGTATTGATATTTTAGCAACAGCTATAAAAGGTGAGTTAACCATCTATGACCTTCAAGATGTTGAGGTATGTTATGCGCCGCCGTATAATTCAGCTAAAGATCCAGTTAACATGCTTGGATATTACGCAGCAAATATTATAGATGGATTAGTAGAAGTGGCTCAGTGGTATGAAGTAGATGGGGTAGTAGGTGAAGAAAATGTAATACTCGATGTAAGAGAAGAATTTGAGCTTGCTACTGGGAAAATAGATGGAGCACTAAATATTCCCCTAGGTCAACTTAGAGATAAGCTAGGTACCTTATCTAAAGATAAAACTTATTATGTGATGTGTCAGGTGGGACAAAGGGGATATGTAGCCAGTCGATTACTAAAAGAGCAGGGTTATAAATGTAAGAATATTGATGGAGGTCTTAAGACTTATAGCTATGTAAAACGTGCCAAGTCAGATATAGCGCAACAAGAAACCAAGCTGCGTATGCAACAGAATATGGAGCAGGTAGAAAGAGGAGAAAATAGGAGTGAGTACGAATTAGATACATGTGGTTTGCAGTGCCCAGGACCAATTAGTAAGGTTTATGAGCAGTTAGAGAAAATGAAAGCAGGAGAAGTTTTAAAAGTAAATGCCAGTGATCCAGGTTTCGCAAAAGACATTGAGGCATGGTGTGAAACGACACATAATGCCCTATTAGGGGTGAATTTTGATAAAAAGCGTAAAGCATTTACAGCTACTATTAAAAAGGGTGCAGAGCAAGGTGAAGAGAAACAAAAAGCATCTATGTCAGTTCAAAAAAATGGAGCAACTTTAGTGGTGTTTAGTGGAGATTTAGATAAGGCTATTGCAGCTTTTATCATTGCAACAGGCGCAGCTGCAACAGGGAAGGAAGTCACCTTATTCTTTACTTTCTGGGGGCTTAATATCTTAAAGAAAAAAGATAAACCTAAGGTAGAAAAAGATTTTATGGAGACTATGTTTGATAAAATGCTTCCATCTCATACAGGGCAGTTAGGATTATCCCATATGAATATGGGAGGGATGGGCCCTAAGATGATTAAACAAATTATGCAAAAACATGGTGTAGATGACTTAGATACAATGATTGAAAATGCATGCCGTATGGGTGTCAAACTGGTAGCATGTGCCATGAGCATGGAGCTTATGGGAATTAAAAAAGAAGAGTTCATCGATGGTGTAGAAATAGGAGGGGTAGCCACTTATTTAGGCGCTGCGGACAATTCAGAATTAAACTTGTTTATTTAAAAGAATATTTTCCCCTTTTAAGGCTTATTATTCGTAGGTGTATCTTAATGGATATGATCGGTACGATTAAAGTCTTTGAGTTAGTATTTGTTATGATGGAATATGAAGAAAAGAGCTAAAAAATTAACTTTCAAAAAATTCTTTTTATTATTATACTTAATATATTGGGAACAATTAGCTATGCTCTAGGTATTAACTGTTTCGCAGCTCCACATCATATTGCACCAGGTGGGGCTTGCTCTAGTTTACTTAGGTGCTTCTAATACACGAGCTACTTCTTATTATATATAAGATAAAATCGCAAAAGCTAGTGAGACGATTTTTAGAAAAAAGGCGTTAATAGGGGGTTTAAATATCTTAGTGAGTATGAGATTTGGCAAACAAGTAGTAAGCTTAGTGACGAAACCCAAAATACACTAGAAAGTTTAAATTAGGATAGGGGGAGAATGTTATGTTTTCAGCTAAGAGAGCTTTTCAAATAGAAGAAAGATTTGAGGAACTTATCCCACTTTTAGGAGACAAAAAAGTAGAGATTTTAGAAGGATTAAAAAGCTGTAGTGAAGATGAAAGCTTAGCTATGAAGTTTTTATATACCACTATGCCTTTAAGTGATATGGCTTGCTATAGTTTTGAGGTCTTTTTAGATTATGCTAGACATGGTTTATATTTATGGGAAAGGGATGCTTGGCATATACCAGAAGATATCTTTTTAAACCATGTCCTTCACCACCGTATTAATGAAGAAGAAATCATGCCATGTCGTAGCTTCTTTTATAATCAATTAAAAGATAGGATAGTGGGAAAAAGTACTCAGGAAGCTGTGCTAGAGGTTAATTACTGGTGTAGTGAAGAAGCAACGTATCAGTCTACAGATGAAAGGACAGTGGCACCATTAACCGTTTATAAATCTGCTTATGGAAGATGTGGAGAAGAATCTACATTTACTGTTTCGGCACTTCGTAGTGTAGGCATTCCAGCTAGACAAGTTTATGCACCAAGATGGTCTCATTGTGATGATAATCATGCATGGGTAGAGGTATGGTGTGAAGGAGAATGGTATTTCCTAGGCGCCTGTGAGCCAGAAGAAATATTGAATAAAGGATGGTTTACAAGTGCTTCATCACGTGCTATGTTGATTCACTCCAGGTGGTTTGACTTTATAGCACCTACTGATGAAGAAGAAATAGAGCATAAAGGTATGGCTACACTTCTTAATCAGCTTCAGCGCTATGCGCTTACAAAAAAATTAACTGTGAAAGTAGTAGATGATAAGGGGAAGGCTGTATCTCATGCTAGGGTGGATTTTGAGGTACTTAATTATGCAGAGTTCTATCCTGTAGCATCTGTATGGACTAACGAGGTAGGAGAAGCAAGTTTAATAACAGGGCTTGGGAGCTTGCACCTACATGTAAGCAAAGAGAAGCAGTCTGCAGATATTTTAATTAATACAAAAGACGTAGATCGTATTACCATTGATTTAAGTCAGAGTGTCATAAGAGATGAATGGATAGAGCTTGAAGTCATTGCACCACTAGATGCGCCTATTCATACCCAGCAGCCTACATATTCTCAGAAATTTACGGGCAAAAAGAGATGTAGTGAAGCAACCAAGAAAAGGCTGGAGAAAGTAGCAAGCTTTCAAAATAACGATGAGGTATTAGATATAGCCAGAGGTAACGCAGAAGAAATTGTATACTTTAAGTTAGCAGAAGTTAAAAAAGAAGCAGAGGTATGGAAAGACAAACTACTAGGTGTATTAACTCAAAAAGATTATAGAGACTGCAAAGGAGAAGTGCTTATAGAGCATTTAAATCATGCAGTTCCTTATGCAAAGTGTTATGAGGAGCCTATTTTTATACAGTATGTTTTAAGTCCAAGGGTGGCACTTGAACCACTTACAGCCTACCGCCAATTTATTCATAGCTATTATAGCCAAGAAGAGAAGGCTAAAATGGTGCAAAATCCTAAATACATATGGCAACATATAGAAGAAACTATTGAAACAGATGATACGAGAGAATATCCAAATCTTATTACTACGCCAGTAGGGTGCTTGCAAATTAAACGAGGGAGTGAAGTATCTAAAAAAATTCTATTTGTAGCTATTTGTAGAACACTAGGTATTCCAGCAAGACTTCATACTATAGATGGTAAAGTAGAGTACTATACTAATGGAAGATTTGAATCTATAGAGACAGAAGCCCTTAAAAATAGTATATGTATATTAAGGAGTAGGGAAGAGACTTGGACCTATTTCCAAAACTGGTCTATTGCAAAATTACATAAAGGGCAGTATCAATCACTGAATTTAAGCCAGTTACAATGGGAAGATGGAGAGTTAGCTTTAAACTTAGAACCAGGTGTATACCGTCTTATCACTTCTAATCGTTTGCCAAATGGCAATATCTTTGCAAAGGTGATGTATATAGGTCTTAAAGCTAATGAAAGTAAGACAGTGCAGCTTGAACTCAAGGAAGCTAAGCTAAGTGATATGCTTGAGCACATTGCTTTACCAGACTTTGAACTTAAAGATCACAATGAGGAAGTGATAAAGGGCTTAGAGGTAAGCCAATATGCTAAGCACTTATGGATATGGATAGAAGAAAGTAAGGAGCCTACAGAACATATTCTTAATGAAATCTATGAGAAAAAAGAATTATTTAAGGCTATAGAACAACAAATTATATTTGTTATTAGGGACCAAACAGCACTAGAAGACCCTACACTCAGAAAAGTCTTAAATGCTTTAGAAAATATCTCTATTTACTACGATAGTTTTGAAGAAAATATCAATATTTTGGCACGTAGAATGTATGTAGATCCTGATAAGCTTCCATTAATCATAGTAACGGATGAGAATACCCAAGGTATCTATGCTACAAGTGGATATAATGTAGGTACAGCAGACATGTTATTACGCATTTTTTGTAGCTAAGAAGTGTGATTAAGTTACTAAACTTTAAATTACAAAGCTAGCTGTTGTGAAAAATAGAGAAGTTATAGAAAAACAAGTAGGTGCGGAACAAAATACGATTAGTATAAATAATAGGATTATAAAAGGACTGTCTAGGACAGTCCTTTTTTGATGCACTTTTCTAAAATAGCGATGCCCTCCACAATTTCTTTAGCATCACAAGGCGCAAAGCTAAGACGAATATAATGGTCTCTTTCTTTGTGCATTGTAGAATAAAAAAGTGTACTTGGCAGAATAAGTAGGCCACTTTCAAGGCAGCGTTCATAAAGTTTGTAAGCCGATAAACCTTTAGGTAATTTAAGCCAGAAGCATAAGCCACCATTAGGAATATTAAAAGTTACACCAAGAGCTTTAAGGTTTTCAAGTTGACTAAGCATAAGCTCATATTTACCACTGTAAATAGCTTTCATATAACTTAGGTGCTCTTCCCATTTATGAGTTCTAAAGAATAGGTCAAGACTACGATGGATAAGCCCTGAGGAAGCAATATCTGTCATTTGCTTTGTCTTTGTAAAACGGTCTAAGAGGGCATCAGGAATAACGAGAAAACCTATACGTAGGCCTGGCATAAGTAGCTTGGAAAAGCTCTTAATATAGATGACACGGTCCTGAGTATCAAAAGCTTTTAGGCTATAAGGCGCCCTATCTGTATAGCTTAATTCGGAAGTAGAATCATCCTCAACCAGATAAAAGTTATATTTTTCAGCTAGAGCTAGGAGTTGCTTTAATGTATGTGGGGCATAACAAAGGGTAGTAGGATTTTGAAATTTAGTCATAACATACACAAGTTTAGGTTTACAGACATTGACCTTCTTCTCAAATTCTATGAGGTCAATGCCAAAGGGTGTAAGCTCAACTGTAACAATACGGCTACTGCGGGATTTAAAGGCATCTGTTGCACCGTTATAGGTAGGTGTTTCTGTCACTACATAGTCGCCTGCATTTAGGCAGCTTTTAGCAATAATATCAATACCCTGCTGAGCGCCTGATACAATTTGAATATGAGAAGGTGAAGTGTGAATGCGGTGAGTCTTTTCTAAATACTCGGCAAGTACTTCTCTAAGAGGCATAAAACCATTGGCTTCCTGATAGCCAAAAGCAAAGCCTTTATCACGGTCAATCACTTGGTCTAGACAGTATTTAAAAGAATCTGTAGGAAAGATAGCTGGATGAGGTGAAGCACTTGAAAAGTTAATACAGCTTTCTTTCATAGTGGTAGGAGGGAGTGTCATAAGGCTGATTTCAGGGGTATTAGGTTTAGTAACGTAAAAGCCACTTCCTTTTTTGGAAGTAACATAGCCGGAAGATTCTAGTTGTTTATAAGCATTAATAACGGTTACATTATTGACGGAAAGGTCTTTTGCTAGTTTGCGGATAGCTGGCAGTCTATATCCTATAAGAAGCTCATCTGATAAGATAGCTTCTTTAATCTTTGAAAAGAGTTGTAGATATAAGGGTTCATTAGATGATGAATCTAATTGTATGGATACAAATTTCAAGTTGTCTCCTCCTTTTTCTTAGAAATATTGACGATGGTTTTGTCTATGTGGCACAATATTACCATACATAAAGACATATTGTTTCGATACAATATATCCTATTAACTTTATTATAGAGACAAACGAGGAAGATGTAAATGATGAATAACAAAATATCAAAGGTTGCGGCCATTCAAGATTTAGCTAGTTTCGGTAGATGTTCATTAAGTGTAATCATTCCGATTTTATCCCATATGGGTGTACAGGTATGTCCAGTTCCTACAGCTGTTTTCAGTACACATACGGGAGGATTTGGTAAACCAGTTTTTGAAGATTTAACGGGGATGATGCATGGCTATATTGAACATTGGAAGGCATTAGATTTAAAGTTTGATTGTATTTATAGTGGTTTTTTAAGTAATGAAAAACAAATTGATGAAGTGCTTTATTTTTTTGATGCATTTGGAGATGGAGAGGGGACACTTATAGCAGTAGATCCTGTTATGGGAGACCATGGCCAACTTTATAAGACTTATAATGAAACGATGCAGAAGAAAATGAGGCATTTAGTATCACGTGCTCATGTAGTGACACCAAACTGGACAGAAGCAAATTTTCTACTAGATCGCGTATATAGTACAGATGCAATTAAGGAGCAAGATGCTAAAGAAATGATAAAAGCTATTTCAGATTTAGGACCTTCTCAAGTAGTACTTAAAGGGATTCCTTATGAAAATGGACGGAAAATTAATATGACTTATGACCGGGCAGAAGATAGTTACTGCATGATTCCTTATGAAGAAGTCCCAAGCAGTTATCCAGGTACAGGGGATTGCTTTGCAAGTAGATTGATTGGGGAACTTTTAAAGGGAGAAAGTTTAGCAGATTCAGCCAAAAGTGCCACTTCTTTTGTAACTTATGGGGTAAAAGTAACTTATGAAGCTAAAACAGATACAAGAGAAGGGATTTTATTAGAACAATTATTAGATTTTTAAGGGAGGATTTTAAGATGGAGAAAAAACAAAGTAAGAGTAAATTAAGTTTACAAGCATTAGTCATTATTGGGTTATTTAGTGCAATTTGCTATATTGCGCTCATGCTCTTTAAAATTCCTATTCCATCACCAGTAGGTAAACCATTTATTCACTTTGGCAATATGTTTGTTATTTTAGCAGCACTGCTCTTTAGTGGTACAATAGGTGGTTTATCAGGTTCTATTGGTATGGGGCTTTTTGATATACTTAATGGATGGGCTACTAGTGCACCTAAAACCATTATTCTTAAATTTGGTATAGGGTTTGTGACAGGGGTAGTTGCAGGAAAAGGTAATGATAAAGAAGCCAAATCACCTTTTAAATGGATTGCCCTTGCAGCAGGTGCATTTATTGTATTAGGCGTTGGTCTTTTTATAGCCTCAACAGTATATGGCTATGAGATTACTATTCCTTATCTTCAGCAGGCAGCAGCAAATACAGAGGGACTTAAAGATACATTAGTTGTTATTCCTGTACTTTATATTTTTTCATTAGTACTAGGTATTGGTCTTGCTGTAACGTGTTTCTTTATTAAAAAAGTGTCTATTAAATTACAATATGCTATTTTAGGTGCTGTATGCGGTATTGCATTTAATTTAGTAGGAGAATTTTTATTTGCAGTAGGTTCACTTCTTATTGTAGGGAGTGCATTTGTACCAGCAGTTATAAGTGCACTTATTAGTTTACCTTCTACCATTATCAATGGTACCATTTCTATTGTGATTGCTCTTTTACTTTATATTCCACTTTCTAAAGTAGTAGCAAAATCAAACTTTAAATTTTAAAGGAAATTAATACAAAAAAAGCAAGCCGAAAGTCGTCCCCCCTTAAATGACGAACTTTAAGCTTGCTTTTTATTTGTGGCAAACTGTACAGGGTGCTAATAGAATAAAGTTAAGCTTTTAGAGTGTGCCTGTAGGAAAGCCTAGTCATAGAGTATAGTGTCAGGGAACTATAGGTGAAAGGGATACCGTTGCATTTATCACTACAAGTACCCGGAGTTTGTCTCTAAATAAAGGAAGTACCTTAGAGTTCACTGGTATAAGCTATCGTTTATTCTATGTAGCATAAAGATGTACAGTATAAAACATAACTCATTATGATAAGTTGCCACCACTTTGTTCATAAGAGGTTAGGAAAATTTAAAGGCCTATGAGAAGGGGGACTCACAAGATCTCAATTTTCCATATATAAAAGCAGAATAGCCTAGGATTTATCTTGCTCTTATACTCTATATATACGGACAAGGGTAGAAAATGCGTCATATTTTTTATGCAAAAAGTAAGTTTTGTATAAATAACTAAATGAAATATAATCCACTTGCTAACGATTTTATAAATAGATAAGATAGAAGAAATGGAGTCTGTATAAAGGGGATAAAGTTAATGAATCAATTTAAAAATAAGATACATGAAGAAGCTTTCAATGAGCTGATTACGCAAAGTGAGGGAGAACTTTCTATCCATGAAATTCAAGATGAGCAAAAGAGAAGGCAGGTTGCATTTCTCTATTTAATTGCTATGTATCAAGAAGAGTATGAGCGTTATGAAGGCATGAAGTTTTATGTAGAAGTTTATGAAGAAATCAGTATAGATGGGCCAGTTTATCTTTTAGAAGACTGTATCAAATTAGAAGATTTTGCTCATGAAAAAATATTAAAAGCTGCAAAAGATATATTAAGAGGTTGTAAACCACATCTAGAAAAACTTGAAATAGAGGATGTGAAATTTGTTGAAATAGCCTATAACTTTGTAGTAAGCAACTAGAATGAAAAATCGATAAATAATAAGTTAAGTAGAGAGGAAAAATACGTGAAATATACAACATACTTACTAGAATGGTTTGACAAGAATAAAAGACAAATGCCTTGGAGGGAGAGAAGTGATGCTTATAGTATATGGGTATCAGAAGTGATGCTGCAGCAGACACAGGTTGATACAGTAAGACCTTACTATGAGCGCTTTATGGAACGTTTTCCAACTGTACATGATTTAGCTATGGCAACCCAAGAAGAGGTCTATACTTATTGGCAGGGCTTAGGCTATTACAGACGAGCAGATAACCTGCATAAAGGAGCAAAGGTTGTATCAGAGCAGTATAATGGAATATTTCCAACGGACCCTAAATTAGTTAAAAATATACCTGGCATAGGACCTTACACAATGGGAGCAGTGTTAAGTATAGCCTTTAATTTACCTTATCCTGCCGTAGACGGAAATGTAATGCGTGTACTTTCTAGACAGTTCTTAATAGAAGATGATATCGCTATTCCTAAAACGAGGAAGATTTTCGAAGAAAAAGTGATGGTGCTTATGCCGGAAGATGCACGTAACTTTAATCAAGCTCTTATGGAATTAGGCGCACTTATTTGTACACCTAAAAATCCAAAGTGTGAAAGTTGTCCTATGAAGCCAATTTGTATGGCTTATGAAGAGGGCGTACAAATGGAGTATCCTGTTAAGAGTAGCAAAACAAAAGCTGAACCGGATTTTTACAAAGCTCTTATTCTTAAGCAAGGAGATAAAATTTATCTAGAAAAAAGGCCAGAAGAGGGGCTTCTTGCAAAATTATGGGGAGTGCCGCTGATAACAGATGTAGTTTGGGAAAAAATAAAATCAGAACTTGTCACCTTTGAAGTATTAGAGCAGGTTCAACATGTTTTCACACATCGTAAATGGCTTATGACGCCTATCGTAATAGAGTATACTACAGAAAATGCAAAAATATTTGAGGAGATTTTACAAGGAGAAGGTGTGTTTATCGTACCAGAAGGACTGAAGAACTATGCTATTGCCACAGCATTTAAAAAGGTTTTACGTAAGTTACAAGAAAATATTTGATTTATGGGTAGAAATTTTAAAAAAATGTAGTATAATACAAGTATATCAATTATATGATATTTCCATTTCACGGAATCAAAGAAGGAAGTAAAAACTATTCAAGAGTCTAGTAAAGGCAGTAGGCTTTTATAGATAAGAGTAGATTTATATGAAATTCTTTGATTCTACAAAAACAATCAATACATGTATTGAATTAAAAAGGTGAGGATTAGATTTTCAGTCTAATTCTCACCTTTTTCATGGGGTAAAATCAGCGTACTTAAGTAGAAATTACGGATGAAATATGGTATAATTATGAACATAAACGTAATAAAGTGAAGGAGGGAAGAATGTGTTAGAAGAACTTAAAACATTTATACAGGTTGTAAAGTATCGTAACTTTACAAAAGCTGCAAAAAAGGTTAATTTATCTCAACCAACAGTAAGCCTGCATATTAAAAGACTAGAACAATATTTTGATACAACCCTCATTACACGATCAAGTAAAAGTAAAGAGGTACTCATTACTAAACAGGGAGAATTTCTTTATGAAAAAGGACAAGATCTTATCGCACAAATTGATTTATTAAAAGGTGAGCTTCTTCAAATAGATGATAAGGCTAAAAAGAAAATTTTAGTAGGTGCAAGTAAAACGATAGGAGATTATTTTTTACCACAAATTATAGGGGATTTTTCAAACAAGTATCCGGATATACAACTTGAAGTATTTATAGAAAATACAGCACATATCTGTGATATGATGAATGAAGGTGAAATACAGGTTGGTCTTATAGAAGGGATTGACCCTTATTATGATTTTGATAGAGAGTATTTCTATCAAGATAGGATGGTTGTTGCAGTAAGTAATAAATCAGCGTTAGCTAATATGGACGTAAGTATAGAGGATTTGAATAATCAGATTTGGATCAGCCGTGAGGAAGGGTCTGGTACGCAGGAGTACTTAAAGTTGTTTCTCAATATGCATAATATTACCCCTAAAAATGTTATTGTATTTAATAGCAACTATGCTGTAAAAGAAGCTGTTAAAAATGGTATAGGTATTACCATTATTTCTGAATGTGTTGTAAGTCATGCAGCATTTGATAAAGAGCTTAATATTTTACCGTTGGAATTATTGCCTAAGCGTAAGTATTCTTATATACTGCCGAAGGATAAAGAAGTAGATCAAGATATTCTTACTTTCATAAATATGCTCAAGGACTATAAAGTGAATAGAACAAATTAAGAAGTGTTGCCTAAAGACGAGCAGCACTTTTTTTGTTTTTAACGACCTATTAGAAATCTTAATGGTTAGTATCAGAATGTTAAATTGTAAAATGATGATGAAGTATAGGCATTGTTAATAAATTGTCATATAATAAGTATACAGCACTCCGTTAAATATGTAGCGGGGGGAATATGCGAATGGAGGACAAGAAGATGGGCTATAAATTAAGCTTTGAAACAGTTAATAGTCTCTTTAATGAATTAAGAAAAGAGTACAAAATTTATGCACCAAAAAGATTTCCAAAAGCAGGACGTTACTCAGATACAGATATTATCCGTTACGCTGAGATCAAAAATGTAGAAGAAATCGTATTTGACGAAAAATCTGACTACCCAGCAAAAGAAGTGGTTTCACCAATCACTCAAACTTTATTCTACTTCACAGAAGATGAATATCGTGAAGCTAAAGTTCATGATAAAAAAGTTTTAATCTTTGCTAGACCTTGTGATATCAATGCACAAATGAACCAAGATAAAATTTTCTTAGAAAACGGTTTTGAAGATACTTTCTACAAACGTATGAGAGATAAAGTAAACTACGTAATGATGGAATGTACTTCTAGCGAAGATACATGCTTCTGCTGTTCAATGGGAACAAACAAAACAGATAACTATGGATTAGCTGCTCGTTTCGAAGACGGACAAGTTCTTTTCAACGTAAAAGATGATAAATTCGCACCTTTCTTTGAAGGTAAAGAAGAAGCTGAGTACACAGTTAAATTCATTGAAGAAAATGAAACAAAAGTAACAATTCCAGTTATTCCTAACAAAGATGTTCTTAACAAACTTAAAGAACATGATATGTGGAAAGAATTTAACAAACGTTGTGTAAGCTGTGGTAGCTGTACAATCGCATGTAGCACATGTACATGTTTTACAACAACAGATATTTCTTACAATGAAAATGGTTCAGTAGGTGAAAGAAGAAGAACAGCTGCTTCTTGTCAAGTTGCAGGATTTGATGAAATGGCTGGCGGTCATGACTTCAGAAAAACAACTGCTGATCGTTATAGATATAAAACACTTCACAAAATCCATGATTACAACGAACGTTTTGGCCAAGGTCATATGTGTGTAGGTTGTGGTAGATGTACAGAAAGATGTCCAGAATTCATTTCATTCACAGCGACAATCGAAAAAGTAAACAAAGCTGTAAAAGAAATCTGCGGAGGTGAGTGCAATGCATAATGAATTAATGCCAGTAGCTTGTCAGATTCTTGAGTTCAAACAAGAAACACAAACAGAATTTACAATCAAAGTAGCAACAGGTGACCTTAAAGTTGAACATGGTCAATTCTGTCAATTATCAATTCCTAAAATTGGTGAGTGTCCAATCTCTGTAAGTGATTACGGCGATGGTTGGATGGATTTCACAATTCGTGCAGTTGGTAAAGTAACAGATGAAGTATTCAAACTTGAAGCTGGTGACCAATTATTCATTCGTGGTGCATACGGTAAAGGTTGGCCAGTAGACCAATTTAAAGGTAAAAATGTTGTAATCATCGCTGGTGGTACAGGGGTTGCTCCAGTTAAAAGTATGATCAACAAATTTGCAAATGAAGAAGGTTTTGCACAAAGCGTAAATATCATCGCAGGTTTCAAAGATGAGAACGGCATTCTTTTCAAAGATACACTTAAAGTTTGGGAAGAAAAATTCAACACTATCTATACATTAGATAGAGATGAAAAAGAAGGATTTAGAACAGGTCTTGTAACTAAATTCATCGAAGAAATCCCATTCAAAGATTTTGGAGATAACTACGAAGTAGTAATCGTTGGGCCTCCAATCATGATGCACTTTGCAGGACTTGAATGTGTGAAACAAGGTATTCCAGAAGAAAAAATCTGGGTTTCATTCGAAAGAAAAATGTCATGTGCAATCGGTAAATGCGGACACTGCCGTATCGACGAGACATACGTATGTCTTGAAGGACCAGTATTCAACTATACACAAGCGAAAAAATTAATTGACTAGGAGGCCACACAATGAATCATGATATTGATGTAAAAGCAACCAGAATAAATTGTTTCCGTCAATCTAAAGTAGCGGGAGAATTTATGTTACAATTACGTGTTCCTGGATCAATCATTGATGCAAAACACTTAACTTCTGTACAACATATCGCTGAAACTTGGGGAGATGGTACATTCCACATTGGGATGAGACATACTCTTAACATCCCAGGTATCAAATACGAAAATATTCCAGCAGTAAACGAATACATTAATAACTACATCAAAGAAGTAGAAGTAGTTGAATGTGATGTTGAAATGGAAACATGCGGTAAAGGTTACCCAACAATCGGTGCGCGTAACATTATGGCTTGTATCGGTAACTCACACTGTATCAAAGCTAACGTAAATACACACGAACTTGCTAAAAAAATTGAAAAAGAAGTATTCCCAAGCCACTACCACATCAAAACAACTGTTGCTGGTTGTCCAAATGACTGTGCTAAAGCTCACTTCAATGACTTTGGTGTAATCGGTATTGCAAAAATGGAATACGATAGAGATCGTTGTATCGGATGTGGCGCTTGTGTTGAAGCTTGTAGCCACCATGCAACAAGAGTACTTTCACTTGTAAATGGTAAAATTGAAAAAGATACATGTTGCTGTGTAGGTTGTGGTGAGTGTGTACTTGCTTGTCCTACAAGTGCATGGACACGTAATGAGAAGAAATTCTACAGAATTATGATCGGTGGACGTACAGGTAAGCAATATCCTCGTATGGGTAAAATGTTTGCTAACTGGGTAACAGAAGATGTAGTCCTTGCTATCTTCAGAAACTGGCCAAAATTCTCTGCATGGGCACTTGACTACAAACCAGTTTACCTTCATGGTGGACACTTAATCGATAGAGCTGGATACATCAAATTCAAAGAACTTATCCTTGAAGGTGTTGAACTTAATCCAGAAGCACAAATTGCAGAACGTATCTACTGGCAAGAAGATGAAAAACGTGCTAATATCAACGTTAAACCAATTGCAAAACACAATAGTGCAGGTCCTGGTAGCCAAGACGGACGTCACTAAGATTTAGCATATAGAGATATAAGGGGCAGGGTATTATAGGGGAGTCTATAGTACCCTGCTTTTTTAATAAAAGCGCATGTTTGGTAGTATTTTTAATTGATAAAGATTATAGTATAATAAGAGTGCATAAGTTTACAGGCAGAATATAGAGGTGGGAGAATGGATATTGCAGTAATTGGACTGAGTCATGATACAGCGCCAGTTCATATTAGGGAAAAAGTAAGTTTTTCAGATTCAAAGAAAATAGAAATTATAGACGCACTTCTTGAGAAGGAACCTTTAGAGTGTATTATTTTATCTACATGTAATCGCAGTGAAATTTATGTAGCAGCAAACCATATTGATAAGGCTAAAGAAGAAGTGATTCGTTTACTTACAACTATTTTAGGGGATGAAGCTGAAAAATATTTATATGTGAATACAGGAGATGTGGCAGCTGTTCATGTATTTGAAGTAGCAGCTGGACTTAAATCTATAGTATTAGGTGAAGATCAGATTTTGGGACAAGTAAGAGACGCACATACTTTTTCTATGGAAATTGGTGCAAGTGGTAAGGTACTTAATAAGCTTTTTAGAGAAGCTGTAACTTGTGGCAAACTGATTAGAAGCCAACTTAAAATATCTGAATATCCTCTATCCATTAGCTATATTGGCATTAAGTTTTTAAAAGAGCAAGTGGGTACTTTAAAAGGAAAGAAAATTTTAGTTTTAGGTGCTGGGAAGATGAGTAAACTGGCTCTTAAATACTTGGCATTAGAGGAACCTAGCATTGTCTATATTGCAAACCGTACTTTTTGTAAGGCGAGTGATTTAGCAGCAGATCTAGAATGTGGTATACCAGTAGGGTTTGATAAACGCTATGAGCTTTTAGAAGAGGTTGATGTAGTTATTACATCAACGGCATCCCCGCATCTTGTACTTATGAAAGACCAGATGCCACAACTTCACAAGCCTCTTGTGATATTAGATATAGCTATGCCACGTGATGTAGAAAGTACAGTAGGTAAACTAGGGCATGTAGAGCTGTTTGATGTAGACGATCTGCAAGATATATCAGATAAAAATAGTGCTAAACGTGAAGAACTTGCAAAAGAAGCAAAGAGCATGACAGATTCCTCAGTAGTAGAGTTTATGACTTGGCTTAAAATGACTAAAGTAGACCCTACTATTAGGTCTTTAAATGCTAAATGTCAAGAGATTCATGAAGACAGCATGCATTATATACAAAATAAACTAGAGCTTACGCCTAGAGAATATAAGATTATTGATAAAATGATGATGGCTTCCTTAAAGCGCCTTATTAGAGAGCCTGTTAAGGCACTTAAGGAAATGGATGATGAAGGGAAGCAAGAGGCTTATAGGAAGGTGCTTGAGGAGCTTTTTGAATTGTAGGGGATGTGGGAGCGTAGACGGTTCGATGGCGCTTCTTCCACCTACTGGTTTCTGCTTTCAGAGAAATTCTACTTGCTATAACAGAGATAACGGCTTAAACTCGCTAACGCTCAAACAGTAAGCCTAAGAACATCTCAGCTATAGCTATGTGAATTTCTTAGCTGAAAGCGCCAAAGGTAGGTTACAGAAGCGCCATCTTCCCTATCTACGCATTGCATAATCTTCGGGAGGGAGTAGCATAAAATTACCCCAGGAAAGCTTGGTTATAGAATACAGAGGCATGCTCCAGAGACTGCTTCCCACATTCTTCCTTATAGTTTCGAGAAAGTGAAGAATGGAAAAAGATAAATGTGTTTGGAAGACATAGTAGTTTTTTAGCTGAAAGCTCCAAAGGTAGGTTACGGAAGTGCTATCTTCCCTATCTACGCAATTCATAATCTTTAGGAGAGAGTAAGATAAAATTGCCACTAGGAAAGTTTCGTTACATTAAGCCGATAATCTAGTGTATATGGTAAGTATGGAGCTTATAAGTAATAAGAGTTAATCTATAGGAATAGAGTGAATATAAAATAGCGTAATAGAGTAAGATGAGAAATAAATAACATATAAGATGAGCTTAAAGAGGACGGTGAAGAATATGAAAGTTGTTGTGGGTACGAGAGGAAGTAAGCTTGCGCTTACTCAAACTGAATGGGTTGTAAATCAGCTTAGAGGTTGTAATCCAGAGGTAGAGTTTGAGATTAAAATTATTAAAACAAAGGGTGATTTAATTCAAAATGTGCCCCTTGATAAAATTGGAGATAAGGGTCTTTTTGTAAAAGAAATAGAACAGCAGCTTTTAGATGGGGAAATTGACCTTGCAATCCATAGTATGAAGGATATGCCAAGTGAAGTATGCCCAGGGCTTGCTTTTACTTATACACCGGTTAGAGAGGATGCAAGAGACGTACTCGTTCTTAAACATCCTATTAAGTCTTTAGAAGAATTGCCACAAGGTGCAACCATTGGGACTGGCAGTAAGAGACGTAAATATCAGCTTTTAAATGTAAGACCTGACTTAAACATTGTGCCAATTCGTGGAAACATTGATACACGTATTAGTAAAATTGAAACAGAAAACTTAGATGGGGTTGTACTGGCTGCAGCAGGCATTAAGCGTATTGGAAGAGAAGAAGAGATAGGTTACTATATTCCAGTAGAAACAGTCCTTCCAGCCCCAGCACAAGGTGCATTAGCTATTGAAATTCGTGAAAATGATGAGAAGATCTACAATCTTATTAGACCGATTGAGGATAGATTAAGTCAAATGCAGATTGAAGCAGAACGTGCTTTCTTAGATGGTGTAGAAGGTAGCTGTCATTTACCTATTGGAGCTTATGCTGAGCTTGAAGAAGAGCATATGAAGCTTACATGCCTTTTAGGGGATGAAGAAGGCGTTAAAATGGTAAAAGAAACACTTCATAGAGTATGTACAACTATGGAAGAAGCAAGAAACTTAGGTTATGAAGCCGCTAAAGTTATTTTAGAAAAATTACAGGCATAAAAGGAGCAGACGCATGAGCGGAAAAGTTTATTTAGTAGGGGCGGGCCCTGGCGATTATAAATTATTAACATTAAAAGCATTAGACTGTATTAAAGAGGCAGAGGTTATTGTCTATGATAGACTGGCGAACCCACAGTATTTAGAATTAGCTAGACCAGATGCAGAGCTTATTTATGTAGGGAAGGCTTCTAGCAATCATACAATGACACAAGATGAGATCAATGAAGTATTAGCTGTAAAAGCTAAAGAAGGTAAAGTTGTAACACGTCTTAAAGGAGGAGACCCATATGTATTTGGACGTGGGGGCGAAGAAGGCGAATACTTACTTGAAAGAAATATTGCCTTTGAAGTAGTGCCAGGTATTACTTCAGCTATTGGAGGGCTTTGCTATGCAGGGATTCCCATTACACATAGAGACTATACACCTTCTTTCCATGTGGTAACAGGACATCTTAAGGATGAAACAAATGATACGATTAACTGGAATGCACTTGCTACAATGAATGGCACGATTGTATTTCTTATGGGACTTAGTAACCTTCATAAAATTTGTACTAACCTTATGACAGAGGGGATGAACCCTAATACGCCTGCAGCGGTTATTAACTGGGCAACGAGACCTAATCAAAAAGTAGCAACAGGTACACTTGTGACGATTGAAGAAGAAGTGAAAAAGGCTGGTCTTACTTCACCAAGTCTTATTGTAGTAGGTGAGGTGGTAAGACTTCGTGAGAAGCTTAACTTCTTTGAAAATCGCCCATTATTTGGACAAAATATTATGGTGACACGTTCACGTACACAAAGTAGTAGCTTAAAAGCAAAACTCATTGAACTTGGTGCCAATGTATTTGAGATTCCAACGATTGAAATTCAGCCAAGACAAGGTGAGGAAATTGATGCGAAGCTTCAAACTTTAAAAGACTATAACTACATTGTATTTGGTAGTCAAAATGCAGTAAGCTTATTCTTTGAAAGACTTTACGCACTAGGTAAAGATGCAAGAAGTCTTGGAGAGGCTAAAGTAGTGGCGGTAGGTAGTGCAACAGCTAAATGTCTTGAAACTTATGGGATTAGGCCAGACTTTATGCCAGAGCGTTTTACACAAGAAAGCATTGCAGAGCTTCTTGAAGATAAGCTGACAAAAGAAGATAAAGTACTTATAGCGCAAGGGAGCTTAGCACGTGATGTACTTTATACAAAGATTAATGAAATTTGTGAAGTAGAAACTTTATTGCTGTATGATACAGTACTTAATGAAAGTTCAAAAGTGCGTTTAAAACAGCTTTTAAATAGTGAAAGAGTAGATGTGATTACCTTTACAAGTTCTTCTACAGCTAAAAACCTTATGGCGCTTTTAGATGAAGAAGATAAAGAAAAGGTAAGAGCTATTAAATGCATTTCTATAGGTGAAATTACAAGTAAGGCTATGAGGGATTTAGGACTTACAGTTTATAAAGAAGCTAATCCATTTACCATTGAAGGATTAATTAACTGTTTGTGTGAACAATAAATAAAAGAGAAAGAGGGCCTTTAAGATGATTAAAAGACCAAGAAGATTACGTCATAATTTAGCGATGCGTGAAATGGTAAGAGAAACAACACTTGAAAGAAGAAATCTTGTATATCCAATTTTTGTTGTAGAAGGGGAAAATATTAAAGAAGAAATCTCATCCTTAAAAGGAATCTTCCACTTTTCTTTAGATCGTTTAGAAGAAGAAATTAAAGAACTTGTTGACCTTGGTATTCAGTATGTGATTTTATTTGGGATACCAAATGAGAAGGATGCTTTTGGTAAAGAAGCTTATAGTGAAAAAGGTATTGTACAAGAAGCTATTCGTAAAGTTAAAGAAATTGCACCAGATATGTATGTCATTACAGACGTATGTATGTGCCAATATACAGACCATGGACATTGTGGTATTTTAAATAAAGAGGGATACGTTCAAAATGATGTAACACTTCCTTATTTAGCACGTATTGCTGTAAGTCATGCAAAAGCTGGAGCAGATATGGTGGCACCATCTGATATGATGGATGGTAGAGTAGCAGCTATTAGAGCAGCTCTTGATGAAAATGGTTTTATGAATGTTCCAATTATGTCCTATAGTGCAAAATATGCATCTAGCTTCTATGGTCCATTTAGAGCAGCAGCACATTCAGCACCAGCCTTTGGTGACCGTAAAACTTACCAAATGGACATTGCCAATACAGATGAAGCTTTAAGAGAAGTAGAGCTTGACCTTGAAGAAGGCGCTGATATTGTCATGGTGAAACCAGCACTTTCTTATTTAGATATTATAAGACGTGTAAAAGATAACTTTAATGCGCCAATTGCTGCCTACAATGTAAGTGGTGAATATGCTATGATTAAAATGGCGGTTGAAAATGGTCTTTTAGATGAAAAAGCTATTTATGAAAGCGTGCTTTCTATTAAGAGAGCTGGTGCGGATATTATTATTACTTATTTTGCAAAGGAACTTTGCAAGTGGATTTAGAGTGGAGGTACTAAAATTATGGAACATAAGCGTTCACAGGCGATTTATGAGGAAGCTGTTAAGTATATACCGGGTGGGGTAAATAGCCCTGTTCGTGCATTTAAATCTGTTGGGATAGATCCTATCTTTATTGATAGAGCTCATGGTAGTCATATTTGGGATGTGGATGGTAATGAGTATATTGACTTTATCTGTTCATGGGGGCCGCTGATTTTAGGTCATAGCAATGAAAGGATTACCGAGGGTATCTCAGAAATGATTGCTAAAGGAACTAGCTACGGGGTGCCTACACAAATAGAAGTTGAGATGGCTAAACTTATTGTAGAGGCTTATAAAGGTGTAGATCAAGTGCGTATGGTAAACTCTGGTACAGAGGCAACCATGAGTGCACTACGTGTAGCTAGAGGCTATACAGGTAGAAACAAGATCCTTAAATTTGAGGGCTGCTATCATGGACATTCAGATGCATTACTTGTAAAATCAGGCTCAGGTACTATCACATATGGCGTACCTACAAGTCCAGGTGTACCAGCAGACGTTGTAAAGCATACACTTGTTACACCTTATAATGATATAGAAGCTTTAGAAGAAATCTTTAAAGCACAAGGTGAAGAAATTGCAGCGGTCATTGTAGAGCCTATTGGTGGTAATATGGGTGTTGTACCAGCAGAAAAAGATTTCTTACTTGCACTTCGTGAAATCACTAAGAAGTACGGAGCTGTATTAATCTTTGACGAAGTTATTACAGGATTTAGAATTGCTTATGGCAGTAGCCGTGAGTACTTTGACATTGAACCAGATATGGTATGCTTCGGTAAAATTATCGGTGGTGGACTTCCAGTAGGGGCTTATGCAGGGAAGAAAGAAATTATGGATATGGTTTCTCCAGTAGGACCAGTCTACCAAGCAGGTACATTATCAGGTAACCCACTTGCTATGTATATTGGTAAAAAGCAGCTAGAAGTACTGCGTGACAACCCACAAATTTACAAAGAATTGGAAGAAAAAGCAATTTACCTTGAAACAGGTATTAAAGTACATCTTAAAGAACTTGGACTTAACTACCATGTAGCAAGAGCGGGTTCACTTGTATGTCTATTCTTTACAGATCAGGTAGTACGTAATTACCAAGATGCTATGACTTGTGATATAGAACGTTTCAATAAATATTTTAAGGCACTTCTTGAAGAAGGCGTGCTTATTGGACCAGCTCAGTTTGAGGCTATGTTCTTAAGTACAGCACATACAAAAGAAGATTTAGATAAAGCATTAGAAGCAATGGGGAAAGCTCTTCGAATAGCACATCAATAAGAATATAAAAGCGTCTACTTTGATTACAGTAGGCGCTTTTATAATTTGAAATTCTTTTCATCATGGTATCTAAGGATTATAAGATAGTTATAGCAGGTATGGAAAACGAAAAGGATGAGCCTCGGACATTTTATAAAAGATTAGTACAGATAGTAAGTGTTATTCATTTTAAGGAGTTATAAATATCCATTCATCATTTGTATCATCATTTTCATAAGTCCATTGGATAATCTTAGCGTTATCTGCTGTGGAGGCATCTTTAACACATAGAGCTTTGCCACTTAGTGCAGATATAATACGAAAATAGCCATTATCTGTTGGAACAAGATACCAACGTTGATTGGAATCTCCGTGATAGGTATATTGCGTAATGGAAGTTCCATTGGAGGTTACTCCAGAATCAGCGGTGAGATCTACACATTTGTTACTTAATACATTTTGAATAAAGTAAGTATTATCAGGGTTTTTGGTTAAATTCCATTTTTCGTTGTCGCCACCACTGTAAGTAGATTGTGTAAGCTGTGTTGCATCATTAAGAGAATTTTCGGGGACATTTAATACTTTACCACTATGCCTATTTACAATTTTGTATGTCCCATTATCAGGAATTCCAGAAAAGTCGCTGTAATAGTATGTTCTTACGTAATCTACAAGAAACTCGCTAGGTAGATAGGCCTGAGCAGGAGCGCCAAGATGGCCTTCCAAGCTAAGTACCATATGACGGGATAGTTCCACAAAGGAATCGTAGGAGGATGTTTTTTCCCAGACCAGCTGCCTATCAAAGTAAAAGCGCATTTTTCCATTTCTGCGTTCCAAGCCATAGGTATGGTAATCATTACTGATATCAGATACACCAGTATTCCAATTATTTTTTCCAAGTTGTAAATGAATATTTGGACTTTGTTTCCAAATGTGAATGGTGCTGGTCATTTTTGAAAAATCAAAGGTTTCCATAATATCAATCTCTGGATTTGGATTTAAAGCAGAAGTTAGGGGTGAGGATTGAAGCCAGATGGCACTAAGAACATTTGCCTTACTGTCTAATGCTTTTGCACGTACTTCTACATAGCTGTCTGTTCCTGGTACATCAAACTTTGATTCAACAGAGCCAATGGTATAGGCTTTGCCATTATAGTTTTCCTTTCTGGCAGTTAAAACGAGATTGCCGGCGGAAACAGATACATTTTCAGAATTAAATGCAAGATCAGAACTAGTATCGTACCAGATTCCATTAGTCCATTTAGAAGTATCCAGTTCTGTTCCTTCAAACTCATCCGATGAGGTTTCTAATAAAGTCCAATGGCTTTCTTCAACAGGTTTAGCTGTAGTTGTTAGTGTAAATACTGGACAGCTAAGGAGTATACCAATACTGGTTAAAATTGTAGTACACTTCCCAATAAGATGCCTCTGTCTTCTTGTAATTATCATAAAAATCCTCCTTTTATTTAAAAAATATTATTTTTAATATACTATGAAAACCTTATAACACATTATCCCTCGCTTGATTGGTGTAAAAGAGAAGGAGGAAATCAGAGATTTTATTCTTTCACACCAGAGGCAATAATACTTTGTTTGAGTTGTCTTGAAAATAGGATAGACAATAGGATAACAGGTGTAATGGTTACGATAGATAATCCCATCAAGGCATTTTGTTTGGTACCCATATTATTAGAGATGTTATAAAGTGCAACGTTTAAGGTCCACAATTTTTGATCTTCTGTAACCATCCATGCCCAGAAGAAATCGTTCCAGTTACCGATAAAAGTTTGTAGTGCAATGAGTGAAATAATAGGCTTTGATAGTGGCATACAGATCTTTGTATAGAGATATAGGTTTGAAGCACCATCTAGTGATGCAGCTTCAAAGTAGCTAGATGGTATCTTATCAAAAAAGCCTTTATAGAGATATACATAGAATCCGTAAGGGTAAAGGAATGGTAGCAACAAAGCAGCATAGTTGTTATAAGCACCCATTTTTTGATACATGATTAATTGTGGAAGCATGATACTTGCAAAGGGAATCATCATTGCACCCATAAAGAATAGGAGAACAAAGTTTCCTGCTTTTCTAGAAAGAAGGTGGCTAATGACAAAAGCACAGATAGAACAAAGTATTACTTGTGCTATCATAGCAAAACCAATGACGATGATACTATTTATTACGAATGTCATAAATCCATATTTTGCAATATGTTCACTTTCTGGATAAATATAAGATGGCATTTGGAGATAATATTTAAAGCTTTCTAGGTTAAGGATATTTTTTATTTTATTCCCCACACTCACTAAAGATCCATTTAGAGGATATTTTTCTGAAAGGATATGGGAAACATCGTTAAAAAAGTTATTTTCAAGTCCAGTAGGTACTGAGAGGGGAAGGCCATTTGTATCAAATGTATAGCCAATGGATTCACAGGCACGTTTGTAGCGATCTCCATGAAGAAGTACATTACTTTTTATTGCAGAGCTTGCGTAGATACCGTAGTCACGTTCCATTTGGAGTTTCATCTGGTGTGCCCTGGAATGGAAGACGGTTTTGCCCTTATATGTCCCATATACATGAATTTCCATAATGGAGCTGTCTGCAAGCTTATAATTAATACCAAACATGGTTGATATATTATCCTGCATCATCACATCCTTCATCTCTTCCTCATTCATGAAATTCAAGTCAGAATAATCAAGGACTACAGAAATACTATTAGCACCATCTGGTAGAAGCTTCGGTGGAATATCATAGATTTTAGCATTATCTTTCATAGAGCTTGAAAATGCAAAAATTAAAGGATACAACATCAAGGCAGCAAACAAGAGTGAGAAGAGAACAGCACAGAATTTTAGAAGGCGTTCTGAGAAATCACATTTTATTTTATTCTTATTCATCATTATGCTCCTATTCTTTTTCAGTTTTTTCAAAATGCATTTGTATCAGAGTAAGAATCCCAATTACCAGTAAAAGAATAATAGAGGCTGCAGAACCTCTTCCGTAATTCAAATCTTGGTTAAATGCATTAAAGATAAAAATTCCTTGAGTAGTAGAGGCACCACTTGGACCGCCAGAAGCATACATGTATGGTGCATCTAAGAACTGCATAGTAGTAATGACACACATAATTGCCTGAATAGAAATCATAAAGGAGATATTTGGAAGAATGATGTGGATGATCTTGCTAAAACCAGTACATCCATCTAAAGCAGCTGATTCTAGAATATCGCTGGAAATTCCCTGAATAGCGGATAAGTAAAGTAGGACTGTAAGCCCCCCACCAAGAACGCCGGGGAAGATAATACAGAATTTTACTAGGTTGGGATCACTTAACCATGCTTGTGGCTGGCAGCCAAAGAAGTTTAGAATTTGATTAGCGATACCGTATTCTGGGTGCCAAATCCATTTCCATATAATTACGTTAACAGAAGTAGGAATTAATGCAGGAAGTATGTATAAGGTTGTCAGACACTTCTGTAACTTTATGAGTTCATTTAATAAGAGTGCTTGTATGAGAGGAATGAAAAAGCACATGGAAAGCTGTAACGCCAAGAAGACAAAGGAATTTTTCCATGCTTCCCAATAATACTGCATCTGGAACATACCGATATAATTTTCCAGGCCTACAAATTTCCCAGGTGGGTTAATGGGATCATATTTAAAGAGAGAAATATAAAAAGCATTAAAAATTGGATAATACTTTAACCAGATAGTACAAGCCATTGGTATAGCCAGAATACACCAAGGAGCTAGACGTCGTCTAAGTGTGGAACTGGATGAGCTTATTTTAAATATGCCTTGCTTCATAAGAAAGAACCTCCTATATTCACAAAATGATAATTCAATATGAAATTGATACTACCTTTAGTATAAGGAGAATTATATTTTTGAAAAATAATAAAAATATACATATAAGTTAAAAAAATTAACTTATATCGAAATTTAAAATATAGGTGTTAAAAAATATGATATTTTAATATAAAGTTGTTAATTTTAACTTATTATAAAAAATTAAATTATCTAATATAATAAGTATATCTTAAAAAAATAGGCTTAATTCAACATGGATAGCAGAGCTATTTTGAATAATGAGGAGGGCAAAGATGAAAAGAAAAGTATTGGCAACAGTATTAAGTTTGTGCATGACTACGAGTTTGTTGGCAGGGTGTGGAAATGGTGGAGCTGAAACTGTAGACCCTACTATTCCTACAGAACAAAATACTACAGAACAGAATAATCCAGAAGAAGTAGTAGACTCAGAGAAACAGGAACATGAGCCAGTAGAGTTAACATTATGGGTTACAAGTCGTAATGCAGATGACTGGTCTACAGATATGGAGAAGCAGTTTTTAGAAGAACATCCTTGGATTACTTTAAACAAGGTGGTTAAGGAAGGAGATCCAGGAAATGAATTTTATCAGGCAGTAGCGGCAGGAAACGCCCCTGATTTAATTAGAGTTTCATTTACTATGATGAATTCTTATATGGCATCTAATATTTTGGAGCCACTTAACCGCTACGTAGAAAACTGGGATGAATGGGAAAATTATACGCAAGAATATGTAGATATGTTTACTGTTGATGGAAATATTTATGGTGTACCAAACTCAGTATCACCTATGTTATTTGGTTATAATAAAGCGTTATTTGAAGAGGCAGGTATAAGTGAGCCACCAAAGACTTGGGATGAGGCACTAGAAGCTGCAAAATTAATTAATAATCCAGATAATCAGATTACTGGTTATGCAACTTTAGCAGCAGAATGGACAGAATGGTTTTTCCAATACTATGTATGGCAGGCAGGCGGAGATTTGACGCAAGAAAAAGAAGATGGAACGGTAGAACTTACTTTTACAGATCCAGCTGTTATACAAGCTGCAAAATACTATCAGAAGTTACGCAGTGAGGGTGTATTACAGAGCGATTTGACTTTGAAATTTAGTGATCTGGTAACAAACTTTGGTCTTGGTAAAATAGGTATGATGCCATTTGCTGGTGACTGGGTATCAGAAGCAATTGCAAATGGTATTGATCCAGATGATATTGGCTTATGCTTACCACCAGCTGGGCCTTCAGGTGATCAGACAATAGCAATTGCAGGTGACACTTTTGTTATTAATGCAAAGACCGATCAGGCGAAAAAAGATGCAGCATGGGAGTATATCAGCTTCTATAGTAGTAAAGCATATCATTCATCTTACTTTGAAAATCTTGCAACAAAAGGTGCTCCAAACCCTGTTATCATACCACGAGATGATATCAGTGTGACAGACTTCTATGAGTTCCCAGAAGAATATAAAGAAGTTCTAGATGCTGCAAAATCTGTTGGACGTTTGGAGTTTTACGGAAAGGCAGACTTTGGTTCTTATGTAGATCGTGCTGTTCAGAAGATTTTAGTGAATCCTAATGCCGATCCAGAAAAAGAATTTAGTGAGGCACAAGCTCTTTGTGAAAAAGAGGTACTTGAGTCATTTAATGAGGCACATAAAAAATAGCATAATAAATACAAAAACAAGAAGTATGAGAGAATATTCCCATACTTCTTGTTTTTTGCATTTTATGATACAATAAAGTCATAAACAAATGATAGAGACTGGGGGAACATGGGATATCAATGAATCTATGGCATGGTACTATCAATGTAAAGGAAAAGTGGAATGATAAAGTTATAAGTTTGCTTAGAAAAGTATCAATATTTCGCAGACTAAATTTAGCATTCATGTTACTCTTAATAACTGCTACTGTTTTTTTAACTTTTTTTAGCTTTTATAAGTACTACTTTGAAATTAAAAAAAATACAAACCAGTATATTTCAGTACTTGCACAGAATGTTTCAATGAAAATAGAAGACATTTTGCAAGAATATGAAGAAATTGCATTGACTTTTTATGATGATCCCAAAATCATTACAGCATTAAAAGAGAACAGAATGCTTAGAAATGATAAAAGAGCTGCATCTCAAGAGCTTTATGAGAAGAATTCTAGTTCTATCGAAAGTAAGTTATATGGCATAAAGAGTGCCCAAAAGTATATCGTAAATATACAATTTGTCTCACCAGAGCAACAGTATTACATGACTGAACCCAATGGTTACCGAAGGGGAGGGTCAATTAGGGACTTAGATGAATTTTACAAATCTGATTTTTATAAAGTGCCTCAAGAAAAAAAGGGATACCCTGTTTGGTTTGATACATCTAAACAGACTGTTACATTTTATAAAAATGAGCAGAGTATCTATGGGCTTGCTAATATTATGACTTTATGTGTAGGTATATATTCTCCAATTAATAGGGAGTTTCTTGGCGTTTTAGTACTTAATATTGATTTAAATGCTTTTTCAGATGCTTTGGAAGGTTATGGGTATTATGAGAGTGGCAATACATTTCTGATTGGTGAAGAAGGGGTGTTGATGTGGTTTAATCCTAGTATTTCGGCACCATCTTTTCCAAAAGATGATGAGCTTTTTAAGAGCATGCAACAACAAGGCAAGGGAGTTATTCAGAAAGAAATCGGTGGGAGTCAGGTGGTATTGGCATATGATGCCATTGATAATACCAAGATTTTTGCAGCACATATTGTAGATATGGAGGTTCTACTGAAAGGAACTTATCAAACCAGAAATCTCTGTATTGCAGTATTACTAGGAACTGTGATTGCTTGTTTGATTATCTCCTATTATGTCACCAAAAGCATATCCGATCCCATTGGAGGATTGGTGAACATTATGCAGAAGGCTGGAAATGGGAAGTGGGAGGAGCGTTATCATAACTCAGGGAATGATGAGATAGCCATTTTAGGAGACAAATTTAATGAGATGGCAGACAAAACAAATCAATTGATCGAGCAGGTTTACATTTCTGAAATAAGAAGGCAGGAAATTTTGCTAAATTGGAAGAATGCTAAATTGGATGCTCTTTTGATGCAGATTAATCCCCATTTTTTATACAATACGTTAGACATTATTAGGTGGGAGGCGATGTATGAAGCCAATGGTGAAAGTACAGTTACCCAGATGATTGAAAAGTTTAGTCAGCTTTGCAGAATGGGGATGAGAGCGGGAGGCAAGACCATTACTTTGAAGGAAGGCATTGAGCATGCACAGATCTATCTCGATGTTATTAATTTCAGGCATAATGACAAAATACTGCTAAAAAAAGATATAAGAATAGATACGGAAGCAATATATATCCCACAGTTTATGTTACAACCTATTATGGAAAATGCAGTCATACATGCATTTGGAGATGCAAGCAAAGGGTATGAGATTGAAATTAGTGCGATTATTCAGGAGGATGTACTTTTAATTCAAGTAGAAGATAATGGGAAAGGTATGACACAGGATGAAAAGCAGCAGCTTGAAACAGTAATTGACCAGCCAACTTCAGGAGAAGACAGTATTGGATTAGGTAACGTAAACCGTAGAATACGCCTGTTTTATGGAGATGATTATGGCATTAAGATAAACAGTCAATGCGGAGAGGGGACAAACATACAGATAAAACTTCCAGTAAGAAGGCAATCGGAAGATATGGAAAAGGTATGGGGAGGAGCTACGAAAAATGACATATAAAGTATTGATTGTAGATGATGAAGAAATTGTGTGTAGGGGGATGGCACAGTTCGTAAAATGGCAGGAACATGATTTTGAAGTGGTAGGTACAGCCTACAATGTAGATGATGCAATGGTCTTACTAAATCAGCTTACTATTGATGTGGTTTTTATGGATATTCGTATGCCGGGAAAAACAGGGTTGGATTTGCTACAAATGATACAGAAGAGATTTCCAAATATAAAATCTATCATACTAAGTGGTTTTAGTGAGTTTTCATATGCAAGAGAAGCGATGAGATATGGAGCAGTTGATTATTTAAATAAACCTGTGAATTTAAAAGAGATAGAAGAACTGTTAAAACGTCTAAAAGTGATGTTTATGGAGGAAAAAAAAGAGCAAGAGATTCGTGCAAACCGCGTGGAAGCCTTATTATTGTCGGCGGCAAAGGGATATGCAAAAGTAGAACAGGAGAAATATCAGCTTCCCGTATTCAAGCGCTGGTATGGAATTGCACTAGGATTGTTGGATAGAGCATTTTCAGAACAGGAAATAAAAGAAAAAAAGCAGGAAATGCGTTGGGAGATTGGGCAGATAGTTCCGGGAGCTTACATATTAGATAGTCATGTATATGGAGTTTTTGCAATTATTCCATACAAAGAGGAGTCAGAAGTTGAAAATTTTATCAATATGATAACACAGATTTGCAGTATGAACAGAGAGTGGATTTGTGGAGTAAGTAAAACGAAAAATGGTATTGAAAACTTAAGAGAAGCATATCAAGAAGCTGAACGTGCACTGAATTATCAAAAAGCTGGTGAGAGAAGGGGTTTAGTTTGCTATAAAAATATAGAGCCCTTATTTTCGCAGAATACACCAGAGGTACAGGATGTCATTTCAAGAGTGATGTGTATGCTTACAAATCCAGAGAAGAGAAATGATGCTCCAAAGAAACTTGAGAATGACCTTAGACTTATCTGGAACCAGGGATTTACCATTATGCAGTTTCAAACAATCTGTATTCAATATTTAATTGAATTAAATAGTTTTCATCAAGGCCTGAAAATAAAAAATGTAGATTTACATAGACAACTGAATCAGACATTGAGGGAGATATTACTTAGTAATGATTTTGAAGCAACAATCGTATGCATGATAGATCATATAAAGAATTTGGTGAACCAATTGAATGAGGCTGATGAACAGCAGTTGGGCAAAGGGGTAATAAAAGAGATACAATTGTTTATTCTCACACACTATGGGGAGAATATTACCTTAAATATGCTTGCTGAGCAGTTTTACCTGCATCCTAATTATTTAAGTCGTTTTTTTAAAGAGAAAACAGGTAAGAATTTTATAGAATATCTAACAGAAGTAAGAATGGAGAAAGTGAAGGAACTGTTAGTAAATACAGACAATAAAGTGGTAGATATTAGTCTTATGGTCGGTTATGATAATCCCAGATATTTTAGCAAGGTATTTAAACAGTTTACTGGTATGACACCAAGTGAATATAGAGAAAAGTTATGATAAAGATGAGAAAGGTAATAAATACAGTAGTTCCAATTAAACGCCTTGATAGCATACAAATTGAAAAGGTAAATAGGTATGGAAAGAAGACGACTTTTCTGAATTTGTGATATAATAAAAATAAAAGGCTAGGAGGAAGGGGTATGAGAAATATAATAGGATGTATTGCTATTATTACCTTTTTATGTACAGGTTGTTCTTCAAGTAAGATGGGTGACATCTATATGCAGGATGATAAGATTACGAATGAGGGAGATTCCTATAGCCTCCATAAAGAAGAACAGAGTATAGAGGGACAAGTTTATACGGGTCAGCTAGAATTTGAGGGGATGGACACCTTATGGGATTATGAGGCGGCAGAAGATATGGAGGTTGAAGTTTCTTATTGCTTATCTGTAAGTCAAGGGAAGGCAAAACTTGTTTATATTGATCCCAATGATCAGCCACATATTATTGTAGAAAATAAAGATAGAGTGAAGACTGAGGAGTTAGAAAATGTAGTTTTACAAATAAAAAAAGGCAGAAATAGAATTAAACTAGTAGCCATGAATAGGGCTCAAATTAATTTAAGGTTTAAAATTAGTGAAGGAAACTTAAATTCATTAGGGTTTTAATAATAAAATGAGAGAGGTTATAGTATAATGTTTAATCTAGAAAGTGGCAACACGTGGATTTTTACAGGTGGTAGTAATGCAGAAGGTGGATGGCACCAAACGAAAGGTGCAAGAAACTTTATAGGTCATTTTGAAGAACACATTAGGTGGGAAAAAAGAAATAATGAGTATGTAGGAACAAGAGAGCGCTACACTATTAATACAGGTAGGGCGGGGCAAACTTTAGAAGAAATCAATGAGGATTTTTATAATTTAGTAGGAGTTTATCAGCCTAGGGCAGTTGCTTTATTTGTAGGTAAGGAAGAATATGAAAAGGGTATAGAAGGCCTTGAAGCTTTTGAGAAAAACCTTAAAGCATTCTTTAAGAAGGTTAAAGCGATGCATGCCCTACTCGTTCTTCAGACACCAGTACCTCCTAAGGAAAAAGAGGACTATAAACAGGCAGAAGCTTATGAACAAGTTATGATAGCACTTTCTAAGGAGGAAGAGAAAATTGTATGTATTGACCATTTTCATCTATGTATAAAAAAAGGTTTAAGTTACATGAATGGGCAGTTAGATGCTGATGGGCATTTAGAGATTGCAAAGCAGCTTTCAGAAGCAACGATAGGTGACTTTACACCTTTTGTATTAGGTGAAACAGTAACGGAATGTTCAGCTCCTGATGCAGTATGGGAAAAGGTAGAAGAAGACCCTTATGCGAAAGATGTTAAAGCATTAGTAGAGAATGATAAGGAGAAAGCTTTAAGATGGCTATTCTTAGGGGATAGCATTACACATGGGGCACTTCATACACATGGTTATGACAGCTTTCCACAGCTTTTAGAAAAGTACATAAAGGGTGAAATGGGAAGAAGTAAAGATGTCTTTATTAATACAGCTGTATCAGGTGCAACGACAAAAGATCAGCTTCAAAATCATAAAGCACGCTTTGAAACTTATAAAGAGGTTGCAGACATCGTTATCATTATGTTTGGAACCAATGACTGTGTAAGTGATGTAAGTATTGAGGATTATAAACATAACCTTAAAAAGATTATTGAGGATGTAAAAGCAGTAGGTGCTATTCCTATTTTACGGGCACCAAATCCTTGTATGGATGCACCAGGAGAAAGAGGTAGGAGGCTTATTCCTTATATTAAGGTTATAGAGGAATGTGCGAAGGAAGAGCAGTTAATCCTTATACACCACTATAACCAGTGGAGGCAAGCTGGGAATGAAAATCCAGAACTTATTAAACGAGGAGGCTGGATTGCTAAAGGAGATGAATCGAGTATTCATCCAGGGGCAGCAGGGCAGCTTAATATGTTCCGTATGGCTGTAAGAAGTCTAGGAATTTCACAAGAAACAAGTGAAATAATGCAACTTGCTTATAAAATTGAATTAGATGGAAAAAAGAAAAGGCTTAACCTCTCATCATAGAGGCTAGGCCTTTTTCTTTTATCTTAGTTAAATTTTACAGGTTCTGATTCAGTTGTTAAAGCTTCAAATACAAAACCTTGTTCTTTAAGACCTTCTACGATAGAAGGAAGTGCTTTTACAGTTGTTGTTTTGGCTGCAGCATCATGCATTAAGATGACTGCATTATTATTATATTTAGCTTGACTAAGTACAGAGTTAATAATAACTTGTGTATCTTGTACACCTTTTGCAGCGTCTTGTGAATCCACGTTCCAATCATAATACACAAGCCCGGCTTCTTCTACAGTAGGGATGATTTTAGACATAACATCACTTCCTCCATAGCGGTGGCTTACCCTATTATTCGAGCCGCCAGGGAAGCGCATAATTTTAGTTTCTACACCTGTAAGTTTTTTTATATGTTCAGAGAGGGTATTCATATCATTCATAAAGGTATCTACATTTTGATAGATTTGTGCATAATCATGGGTACTAGAGTGGAGTGCGATAGTATGTCCTTCATCTACAATACGTTTATAAATATCATCATAACCTTCTTTTTTTAATACAAAGAAGGTTGCTTTAATATGATTGGCTTTTAAGAAATCTAGAATTGGAATGGTGTTAGCACTTGGACCATCATCAAAGGTTAAATAAGCTATTTTTTTGTTTTCTTCTGATTGTAATGAATTCGATATTTCAGGCATTTTATCTTTCATTTCTTGAAGTGATTGATTAAGCTCTTGAATTTGAGCTGTTAATTGCTTATTTTTAGTCCTTAAGTCCTGTACTTGAAGTTCTAAATTAGCTTTTGCAGCTTGCGCAATTTTAAGTTGTTCTTGTACGCTTTTAAGAATATCATTTTGTCCCCTGGCTTTAGTCATTAACCAACCTGTACTGCCTAATAGGCCAATAGAGAGTAGGATAAATAATAGGATAATGCCTGTTCTACTATTTTTTTTTGCCATTTATTTTCCACCAATCTTTCTATAAAATTAATTTTTCATGCTTTCTGGAATGATAACAGGATCAAAGCGCCATAAAACTGTCTGTAGTTTTTCCGATTCTGTTTTTAAATGTTTAATCTCTGCATCAAGTGCTTCAACTTGCTGTTTAAGTTCAGTTTTCTCCTGGGTAATACGGGTTAAAGCTTTTTGGGTAGCATGAACCTTTGCATTAATCCAATAAGTTTTTCCTCCAACAAGGGCAAAGGCTATAGAGGATAGACTAAAGAGAGTAATGGCTATTTTTCTGAGTCTTTTTTTTCTTAGCTTTTTCTTTTTCTTTGAATAACTATGTTTTTGCATCATCTAAATCCTTTCTTTGTGCACGACTAAACGCTAGCAACTTAGTAAGTCTATTAAAATACAGGAAGTATTGTAAAAATTTATCATGCAATACTTCCTTAGATTTTTATTTAATATAGTAATTGCTTACAAGAATATCTTGTAAAATTTCTGTTGGGATCTCAAATTCTTGGATGCCCATATAGCCAGGTGCAATATCATATTTATTAAAAGAGATTATAAGCTTGCCAGCATCTGAAATATAGAAAGCCTGATTAGCATCAATGCACTCAAAGTTGTCTATAGAAAATGAATCATCGTCTGTATTTGGAGCGCCCTCTACCCAGTAGTGTTGAGTGGAATCGGCTGCTATACGTTCAAGCATTTGTGTTTTAATGTTTTCACTAATGACTTCTATATAGCTGTTATCTTTAAAGAGGCTAGGAAGTGTGATAATAATTTCATTTTGCTTATCAAGTGTGTCGTAGGTAATAGTTGTAGAAGATGAAGCTGAAGTATTAACAATATAGCGGCCAATGGATAAAATTTGGTCATTATTGGTTTTGATTTCAAAGCCACTATCTATGCCCAGATGAGCACTTTGCCCAGAAGATTCAAGATCAGTAACTTCAGCTTTAAATTGTTCAAAGAGTTTTTTGTTTTCTTCTAGGTAGCGGTTATTGATGACTTCTTCAAGAGCTTTGTCTTGAAGCCCTTCGATAATAGGCGTTTCGATCGTTGCGTCAGAAGTCTCTTTATGATAGTCGAATTGGGTAAAGCTTATAACCTTTATAAGGGCACCTAGAATAGGTACATCACTCATAGATTTTGCAAAAGTAGGGCTAAGATTGGTCATCCCTACGAAACTTGCAACAGCAATACTTGCGACAGCAGCAACTTTTTTACTCCATTTATTAAAGTTAAAGTGTTTTTGCTTTGGAGCAGCTTTACCTTCTTTAATAGCACGTTTAACGACGAAATCAAGTTCTTCTGGAATGTCAATATGCTCAGAATACTGCACAATTTGTTCTTCAATTTCTTTATAGGAATTGTTATTTTGATTTGTTTTCATATCTCTAATCCTTTTCTAATAGAAGTTTTAATTTTTTGAGACTACGATAAAGAGTCGATTTAACAGTACTAAGATTTTGGTCTGTTATATCAGCGACTTCCTTTAATTCAAATTGATTGAAGTACCTAAGTAAAATAATCGTTTTTTCTTTATAAGAGAGCTGACTAAGAGCCTCCTCAAGTTCAAAGTGTCTATACTCATCATAAATGGGAGGTGTATAGTCTTCTAATAGGCTTTCATCCGTAGTGAAGTAGCGCTTTTGTTTTTGAAGATGAGTCTTAGCTGTATTAATAATAATTCTATAAAACCATGTATTAAGATAGGCTATATCTTTTAAATTATGTTGGTATTTAAGTGCTTTAACAATAGAATCTTGAACAATATCGAGAGCGTCCTCTTTATTCTTGACATAGCTATAGGCCAAGCGATAATGCTTTTCTTTATTCTGTAAAATGTAGTTAATAATTTCTGGTTCCATACTTTTACCTTCTATGATCATAGAGTTTTATGTTTAAGTGTCACACTGATTAGACCTTATTAGTATGCCAAAAGTTTCAATACTTAAAAAGAAATTCATAAGACAAATAGGTAGGATTAAGTGAATACAAGTAAAAAAAATGCTAGAATAGAAGTATATAGGACGCGAAGGAGGATAAAAGGTGTATAGTGCATTATTAAATTTAGAGGGGAAAATGGTAACTGTTGTAGGTGGCGGTGAGGTCGCTTTTAGAAAGGTTTCTTCTTTTATAGAAGAAGATTGTGAGATTCATGTGATTGCACCTTCCTTTATAGAGGAGTTTAAAACTTTAGGGCATAAGGTTCATAGAATTTATAAATGCTATGAAGAAGGTGATTGTGCAGGAAGCTTTATTGTAGTAGCTGCTACAGATGACTACGAAGTAAATAAGCAGATTGGTCAATTTTGTAAGAGAGGACATATCCTATGCAATGTAGTAGATAACAAGCCTTTATCCAGTTTTATTGTGCCATCTACACTTAAAAGAGGGGACTTAACTATTTCTATTTCAACAGGTGGGGCAAGTCCTTCCCTTGCAGCTAAAATTAGACGTGAGTTAGAAGATAAATACGACGCACATTATGGGGAGTATATTGCTAGGCTAGGGCGTATACGTAATTGTGTTCTTGAAAAAGTCACAGATGAAGTAGAGAAAAAACGTATTTTGAAACATATTATTACACTAGAACCACAGGAGCTTGAAGCATATGAAAAAAGCCATTTTAATGATTAGCTTTGGGACAAGCCACCTTGCTCAGAAGAAGGAAAGCATTGACCCTTGTATAGAAGCTATCAAAGAAGCCTTTAAAGAATGGGATATTTATGAAACTTTTTCATCAGGTTTTTTAAGAAAAAAATTAAAAGAAGAGCAAGGTTTAGTATTACCATCACCCAAGGAGCTTATGGAAAAACTGAAAGAGTTAGGCTATAAGCAAGTAATCATACAGCCACTCTTTTTAATAGAAGGTATAGAGTATGATAAGCTTATAGAGCTTGCTAAAAGCTATGAAAAAGATATACAAGTTCAAGTAGGTAAAGCACTTCTTTCTCAAAGAGAGGACTATAAAGCATTAGTACAGGAACTTGCAAGGGAGTATAGTCAGATAGAGACACAGCTTTTAGTATTAGGACATGGCTCCACGCATGAGGCCCATACTTCTTACCATATATTGCAGGAAGTACTAGATGAAGCAGGTCTTAAAGCTTGTGTAACGACTTTAGAAGATAGAGATAAGATTTATACCTTACCTTTAGAAAAAGGTAAAGTTACCCTTATTCCTTTTATGCTTGTGGCAGGTAATCATATTTTAAAGGATGTTTTAAGTGATGAAGAAACATCTTGGAAAAGTGGTTTGACTAAACTCGGTTATGACCTAGAAGTGATTCAAAGAGGATTAGGAAGCTATAAAAGTACAAGTCAGATTTATATTCAGCATATTGGAAATGCTATGAGACTTTACAAATAAAAGGGTTTTTTATAAGATTAAAACGAAATGAAGACTAGACGAAGGAGAATGACATGAATAAAGAAGCATTAATTAAAGATATTATGAGCATTAGAAGAAGAATAGATGTATCAAGAGGAAGAGGGACTAGAGAAATCGATGTTTTTGAAGAACAAGTAGAAAAATCTCTTAAGCGTATTGAACAAGGCAGATACTTAGCTAAGAAGTTTAATGAAGAAGAGCTTATGCAGATTTATAATGCTTATGAGAATTTAAGAACAACACCACGAGTATAGAAGAGTCTTGGATAGGGTTTAAAAAACAAAAAGGAGAGATGTAACTGTCTAGACAGTACATCCCTCCTTTTTAAGCTTCTTCAGGGAAAGCTTTCTTGATAACAATAAAGGCCAGTGGTATAAAGATTATACAGCAAATAGCTTCTGCAAGTGGGTAGCAGAACCATATGCCATCAAGGCCAAATAATTGTGCAAAGAGCCAAGCTGAAGGGATAATGATAATGAGCTGACGAAGCAGTGACATCACCAAGGATTTGAAGCCGTGTCCGATAGCTTGGAACATAGTTGAAATCATAATACCAAATGAGGCTGGGATAAAGCATAAGCTTAGTACACGAAGTACGTAAATACCCATAGAAATGAGTTCTGGTGTTCCATTGAATAAGCTAAGAAGTTCTGCAGGGAAGAACCAGAATAAAAGTGTTCCCAGTGTCATAATGACAAAGGAAGTAAGGGTTGCTAAAAGGAAAGCATGTTTGAAGCGTTTTTGGTTATTCGCTCCAAAGTTGTAACCCATGATAGGCATAGCACCTTGTGTAAGTCCAAATACTGGCATGAATACGAAGGATTGGAGTTTGAAGTAAATTCCAAAAATCGCAACAGCAGTAGATGAGAAAGTAATAAGAATAGCATTTAAGAAGGTTGTTGTAACAGAACCTATTGCATTCATAACAATGGTCGGTAAACCTACTTTATAAATATCAATGACTGTGCTCATTTGAGGTCTAAAGCCGCGAATTTGAATATGCACATCATGTGTTTTAATCTTAAACATAGTTAGTGAGAAGATCATAGAGAAAATCTGCCCAATAACTGTAGCGACAGCAGCACCTTTAATGCCCATAGCAGGTAGGCCTAATAGACCAAAGATTAAAATTGGGTCTAAAATAATATTTGTAATCGCCCCAATAAGCTGAGAAATCATAGGAATAATCATATTTCCTGTAGCTTGAAGTATTCTAGAACAAGCAATCTCAACAAATACACCAAATGAGAAAATCAGTACAATACTTAAATAAGAAGTTCCCATGTCAACGATAGTGGCATCGTTAGAGAACATTTGCATAAAGAATTTTGTAAAGAATAACCCCATGAGTAAGAATAAAATAGCATTAATAATCGCTAAGAAAATACCTGTACTTGCTGTTTGAGAAGCAGCATCTTTATTCCCTTCGCCAAGTTTACGTGCAATAAGTGAGTTAACACCTACCCCTACCCCTAATGCAAAAGCAATAATGAGCATTTGAAGTGGGAAAGCAAGTGAAACAGCTGTCAGTGCATCTTCACCGATTTGAGATACAAATATACTGTCTACAACATTATAAAGTGATTGTACCAGCATGGAGAAGATGACAGGTATAGACATGGTTGCAAGTAACTTGCCAATAGGCATAGTACCGAGCTTTTCTGAGCTTGAAGTTGTCTCTTTCATAAAATCAGTTCCCCCTATTTAAAATTTAATAAGCATGTCTTCCATTTTAAACTTTTTTAAGCTAATTGACTAGACTTTTTATATACCAATTAAGACTAGAAGAGGATACAAGTTTATGCGCATAATGACTAAATAAAATATCTGAAAACAACCTACAAAAAAGTCTGAATTTATATGTAAATCTCCACCCTTACATTAAGTTTAAAGTTTACTCAAATTAGGGTATAATAAAAGGAGACAGAATAAAGGAAGGGACTGTCCCAAAAGGGTTATCTTAAAGGCGATCATTTTTGGCGGCAGCCCTTTTTCGTGAAAGGCAATAGGAGGTAATATGGGGCCGTTAGATATATTAAAAAAATATTTTGGGTATAGTAGTTTTAGAAAAGGGCAGGAGGAAGTTGTAGGGGCCTTACTAAAAGGGCAAGATGTATTAGGCATTATGCCTACAGGTGCAGGAAAGTCTATTTGTTATCAGGTACCCGCTATGGTGATGCAGGGGATAACCCTTGTTATTTCTCCACTCATTTCACTGATGAAAGACCAGGTAGATGCACTGAATGAAATAGGTATACCAGCTTGTCTGATTAATAGTACACTTAGTACCATGGAGTATAGAAATGTTATTCAAAGAGCTATGGATGGAAGCTATAAGCTTATTTATGTAGCTCCAGAGCGTCTTAGTTCTTATGATTTTATAGAGCTCTGCAACCAGATAGATGTAGCTATGGTAGCTGTAGATGAGGCACACTGTGTGAGTCAGTGGGGACATGACTTTAGACCAAGTTATATGTATATTGATGACTTTATTAAGCGCTTACCGACAAGACCTGTTGTAGGTGCCTTTACAGCTACAGCCACACCACGCGTTAAAGAAGATATTGAGAAGCTTATCGGGATTTACAGTCCATATACGATTACTACAGGTTTTGATAGACCCAACTTATATTTCGAAGTAGAAAAGCCAAAGCATAAATTTGACTGGGTACTTCGTTATTTACATGCACATAAAGAGGAAAGTGGCATTATTTACTGCGCCACAAGAAAGACGGTAGATGCTTTAGTAGATAAGCTACGTGCTAAAGGGATAGACGCAGCTAAGTATCATGCAGGGCTGAGTGAGCATGAAAGAGCCATGTACCAAGATGACTTCCTTTATGATAGAAGGACCATTATGATTGCAACTAATGCTTTTGGGATGGGGATTGATAAATCTAATATTCGCTTTGTCCTTCATTATAATATGCCTAAGAACATGGAAGGGTATTATCAAGAAGCAGGTCGTGCAGGCCGTGATGGTGTAGCTTCTAACTGTATACTCTTATATTCTGCGGCGGATATTATGACGAATCGTTTACTTATTGAAAATGCTAGCGACACAGTAGACCTATCAGGTGAGTACGAAAAATTGAATCAAATGGTAGATTACTGCAATACAGAAGGCTGTCTTAGAAATTATATTCTGAGATACTTTGGAGAGCATCCAGATAAACTTTGCGACCACTGCGGTAACTGTAACAGTGAAGTAGAGCAAAGGGATATTACCATAGAAGCGCAGAAGATTTTATCTTGTATTAAACGTATGCAGGAGCGCTTTGGTATGGTAATGGTAGTCGAAGTACTTAAAGGGGCAAATACACAGAAGGTGAAGCAATTTGGTTTTAATACCCTTTCTACTTATGGACTCATGAAGGATTACCATAAAGATACGATTAAAGAGATGATCTCTTTCCTTATAGCAGAGCAATATATTGATTTAGATGGGGACAAATTCCCAGTATTAAGATTAAATCCTTCAGCTTATGAAGTGCTGAAAGGTCATAAGACTGTTAATATGCGTATTAATATGTCTAAAGCTACGGAAGATACCAAGCTTATGAAGGAAGTCCTTCCAATAGACCATGAGCTTGTAGGAGAACTGAAAGAAGTGAGAAGAGAGATTGCTGCCATACAGCACGTACCACCATTTATGATTTTCTCAGATGCGACTTTAAATGAAATGGGTATGTATTACCCCACTTCAGAAGTAGAGATGTTAGCGATATCAGGTGTAGGTAAGATTAAGTATGATAAGTACGGTGTGCGCTTTGAGGAAGTCATTCGCCAGTATGTAGTAGCCCATGACATTGAAAAGCCAGAAGTTAAAATGGTAGAAGTGACAGTACCTAAGGAAGAGAAGACATTAGGGCCGAATAAAGTATCCGTACAAAATAAAGATAAACACGTGGATAAAAAGGATACAGTGCTTGTAACTTATAAACTCTACCAAGAAGGGCATAGTATAGAAGAGATTGCTCAAATGAGGGGGCTGACACGCTTTACGGTAGAAAACCATCTTGTAAGCTGCGTGGCGAGAGATTTAACGATTGATTTTGAACCGTTTATGACAAAAGAGCAAGAAAGGCTTATTCAAGAAGCTATCCAGCAAGTAGGCATTACACTTTTAAAACCGATTAAAGAGCTTTTGCCTGAAGAGGTGACTTATACAGCTATTAAACTCGTGATTGAGAAATACAAAAAAGAAGGTTCTGCGAATATATAGCATAAACAAAACCCTCGAACTTAGGAAACTAGGTTCGAGGGTTTTTAGAGTATTTACACTTATGTTAATGAAACATTAATTATAAATTTTTATTAGCAAGATGATCTGTTTTGTTCGAAGCTCGGATTATTTTTTTACCATCAGCAATGACCCACTCATGAATACCAGTGTCCCCAGTTGACACAAATACTTCGGTATTTATTGGTAGGCCTAAAAAGGCACGATATAATTGATAAATCATTCCTCCGTGGGTTATTACTACAATTGTACCCTCTTTGTTTTCTGAGAGAATTTTAGATAAGACATGCTCTGCCCGATATCTAAACTGCAATTGAGATTCTTGTTCATATACGGATTCATGAAGTGCTAAATGAGGTTGATAAGGGTATTTTTCTGCTGCTTCTTCCCTGGATAACCCTGCAATTAAACCATTATTAAATTCTGCAAGTAGGTCTTCTATGTACAAACTTATACCGGTTTCATCTAATAAATGCTGTGCTGTTTGATACTCTATCAGTTAGCTCAAAGTCTGCTCTACCTTCGTGTACATTAAGAAGATCTGCCTGTGATTCCCCATGTCTAATAATCAATAATCTCATATGTTCAACCCCTTTGATTTGTAGTAGAATTTATTATAATATTTTTGTTTAAAATTTTCAATTTATTAAGAAGTAATACATAAGGCATTAATAATACACTAAAGAAGTTAGAGAAAATGGAATAAAATAGAGTATAAAGTTGTGAATAAAGGTCTATATAACTTTGTTAATGAGAGTTTATTTCAGATTAAATAACTATTAAAGAGACATAAGATTGGTAATGATAAGAAAGAGTTGAAACTTAACGTAGATATGATATAATAACTTATGCACTAATGAGAAAGAGAGGAAAGGTCATGGCGAAAAATCCAAATGCCTATAAGCTTGTTGCACAAAATAAAAAAGCTTATCACGATTATTTTATAGAAGAAACGTTTGAAGCAGGCATTGTACTTGTTGGAACAGAAGTAAAATC